>Ga0206127_1000371_pt1 | contig 57148 bp, 44 predicted proteins | sample Helgoland_Spring_6_FD_148646 | JGI IMG/M metagenome (GOLD analysis project Ga0206127, IMG submission 148646) | Pelagic subsurface seawater microbial communities from Kabeltonne, Helgoland, North Sea - Helgoland_Spring_Bloom_20160419_1 | ecosystem: Environmental > Aquatic > Marine > Epipelagic ...
TATCTGTGGTTGCTTTACATACTAAAGTGTCAGTTGCTGAAGGTATCGTAATAGTTTGACCTCCTTTAGATATAGTTGAAATAATTGGAGCTGTTAAAGTTTTATTAGTTAAAGTATCTGTCGTTGATTTACCTACTAAAATATCTGTAGAAGCTGGTAAAGTTAGAGTTACATCACTGGTAGAAGCAGGACCAATCAAGGTAACAGTATTACTACCATTATCACTATCTTCATAAAATTCAATAAATCCAGAACTAATGTCTCCATTCTTAACACTAATACCTGCATTAAAAATATCTAAAGCTGAATGAGTTCCAACTCCTGAAAATGTAGGCGCCCCTGAAATAGTGCCAGTTAAATTACTAACTGTTGTAGTTATACCTGTTAAAAGAGATCCATTCCCTTTAAAGAAAGATGCACTTACATTACCTGTTGAAGTGATATTACTCAAACCAATCGCAGTACCTCCTGATATTGTTTTATTAGTTAAAGTATCTGTGGTTGCTTTACCTACTAAAGTGTCGGTTGCTAAAGGTATCGTAATAGTTTGACCTCCTTTAGATATAGTTGAAATAATTGGAGCTGTTAAAGTTTTATTAGTTAAAGTATCTGTGGTTGCTTTACCTACTAAAGTATCTGTAGTTGCAGGTAAAGTTAGAGTTACATCACTAGTAGAAGCAGGACCAATCAAGGTAACAGTATTACTACCATTATCACTATCTTCATAAAACTCAATAAATCCAGAACTAATGGCTCCATTTTTAATACTAATGCCGGAATTAAAAATATCTTGAGCACTATGAGTTCCTACACCTGAGAAAGTAGGTGTCCCGGCAAGTGTTCCTGTCAAAGTTGAATTACTTATAGTAGTATTACTTCCTATAATTTTATTAGTTAATGTTTGTGATCCAGTAAGTGTAACAACATTACTATCAATAGATAAACTAACTTCACCAGAAGAACCACCACCACTTAATCCAGTTCCTACAGTAACACTAGTAATATCACCTGCATTAGAACTACTCCAACTCATAATACCAGTACCATCAGTTTGAAGATATTGACCATTGGCACCTGCTCCATCAGGTAAAATTAAAGTAACATTACTAGTAACAGCATTCGGTGCTCTTACTTTAATAAAATTATTACCATTACCTGATTTTTCAAATAAATCAATGAATCCACCGGTGGTGTTTCCGTTCTTTAATTTAAATCCTTGATCAATAATTGGAGCAGTTAAAGTTTTATTTGTTAATATTTGTGTATTAGATAAAGTTACCACATTGGAATCAATCGCCAAAGAAATATTACCAGATACACCACCACCACTTAAACCAGTACCTGCTGTAACCCCTGATATTGTACCACCATTAGAGCTATTCCAATTAAGGACACCATTTCCATCAGTTTGTAAATATTGACCATTTGTTCCAGTTCCATCTGGAAGTGTTAAAGTAAAATTATTAATTATGTTACTTGGTCCTAATAATTTTAAAGTATTACCCTCCAAATCAGTTGATTCTGAAAAATTAATAAAACCTCCGCTGGTATTACCATTTTTTAAAGTAAATCCAGCATCAAAAGTTGGAGCTCCATCAATTGTACCTGTAATTGTAGGATTACTAATATCACAACTATTAATTGTTTTATTAAAAAGAGCTTGAGAATCAGTAAGAGTCACGGTAACTGCCCGATCTATAGTTAAAGCAACATCACCAATTGATCCTCCACCTGATAAACCTGAACCAGTAGTTATAGATGTTATATCACCAGCTCCACTAACACTTCTCCAACTTAAATTTCCATCACCATCAGTTCTTAAATATTGACCGGTTGAACCATCTGAATCTGGTAATACTAAAGTAACATTACTTGTTAATATATTTGGTGCTTGTAATTTTAAAATGTTATTTCCATTATCAGAATCTTCAAAAAAATTAATAAATCCTCCTGTTATATTACTATTTTTTACTGATAACCCCGAATTAAATATATCTGTATTATTATGTACTGTATTACCTGAAATAATTGTTCCTGTTATTGTACCACCCGTTATATTTACAGAATCACTATTTTGAGAAGCCAAAGAACCAATACCTAAATTATTTCTAAAATCAGAATTTGAGGTCGTGCTTCCTAAATTATATTGTGTAGAACCAATATTTATAAAACTATTTTCAATTCTTGAATTTTGAACTTGAAAAGATAAACCGGCAAGAACCGGAACATTGTATAATTGTGATCCATCTCCAATAAATGAATTTGCAGAAACTGCTCCATTCACTTCTAATTTTTCTGATGAACTTACTTTATTTACACCAATTCTACCATTTACAATTGTGAAAGCATTTTCATTCCCGCTTGATTTCACTCTAAACTCTCCTAAAGTATTTGATGTACCAATTGAAATCGCTGTATTTGCAAATAGATTTCCTGTTTCAATAGTTCCACTCATTTGTATTAAATATAATAAATATTTTTTTAATAGAAATAAAAAATATTTATTTTATTATAATTTATTTTCAATTGCATTAAGGCTTGACATCCATTGAATTGTATAGTTACTATTAATTTTAATAATTAAATAAATTCCATATGTAGAATCTACATCAATATTAGCATCATCTGAAGTTTTATTTTTTACTATAATTTCTTTCGTACCTTTAATATGAGTATAATTACCAGAAGAATTACAATATACAACACCTTTTAATATAAAATTCCAAAATTTATTATTTGTTGTAGATATTCCAGTTAAATTAATATTATATGAGAACATTGAGTTATTATCGATTGTTATAGATGCATCGTTTGAAACAGTTGGTTCTAAATTATTAATACCTATTTTATATGTTGTTCCAGAAATATGAGTTATTGTTCTTCTTAAAATAAAATTTGATAATTGAGAGTCACCAATATTATTAAAATAACCCATTGCATGTGAAATTTGACCTAGTTTTTGGGTTTTAGATCCATAACCGGAACATATCGAATAATCGGCTTGATTATTATTTTGTTTTCCATTTAAAATAATAGAATTATTTGAATTTAAATTATGATCTTCTCCTGAAATTATTACACTATTATTACCAGTTGTAATATTACTATTTGAAGCCCCTAATATACTAGAATTTATAATATTACAATTACTATTAATTCCTACTTTTAAATTTTTAGAACCATTTATTGTATTTAAACAGTTAATACCTTTTTCAAAAGTTGAAAGTTCTCCTACATTTAGTTTTTTTGAAATACCTACTCCTCCTGCAACAATAATGGTCCCAGTAGTTATATTTGACGATTCAACAGTAGAAGTAAAAGATACTTCTCCAGTACTTAAAATATTAATTGCATTTTCATCAGACACAGACCCAATTTTACCTGAATCTGGAATAATTAAATTTCCACCTACAAATAAATCTTTTCCAATTCCTACTCCACCTGATACAATTAATGCTCCGCTGCTAGTATTTGTAGATTCAGTTGTTGAATTTAAAGTTAAATCACCTTGATTCGAAATTTGTAAAGCATTTTGTTTAGAACTTGAACCAATTAAAGAATTATTTGGAATTACAATATTTCCAGAAAAATTAGATGTAGAAGACGTAATAGTAAGTTCATTTGTTCCATTAATATTTATATTTATACCAGTATCAGCTTGTATATTTAAATTACCATCAGAATTTGAATTTATATGAATATCAGAATCTCTAAATTGTAGTTTCATATTATCATTTAACTTTAAACCTGTATCAGGAACATGAGTTAAATTAACTTCATTATCTGATCCAAAATTGACAACACAATTGTCACTATTTAAATTTAAATTACCACCTACATAAAGATCTTTATTAATACCTACACCACCTGATACAATTAATGCACCACTATTAATATCTGTTGATTCTATAATTGAACTTAAAGATAAAACTCCTGTATCTGAAATTGAAATAGCATTTTGATCAGATGCGGAACCTATAAATAAATTATCTGGTAAAACAATATTTCCTGTAAAAGTTGATTCACTTGATGTTATTTTTAATTGATCTGTATTATTAATATTTATACTAACACCTGTATCAGCTTGTAGATTTAAAAAACCATCAGTATCTGAACTAACATGCACGTCAGCATCCCTAAATTGAAATTTCATATTATCATTTAATCTAATTCCGGTATCTGGAATATGTAATAAATTTACATCATTATCATTGCCAAAATTTAATAAACTATCATCACTATTTAAATATAAATTATCTCCAATATATAAATCTTTATTAATTCCAACACCTCCAGAAACGATTAAAGCTCCTGAAGTTGTATTACTAGATTCTACGGTCGAACTTAAAGTAATTTCACCTTGATTAGAAATAGATAATGCGTCTGAATCAGAGGTAGTACCAATTAATAAACCATCAGGAATAACAATATTTCCACTAAAAGTACTTTCAGTTGCAGTAACTAAAATTTCATCATTACCATTTACATTAATATTAATACCTGTATCAGCTTGTAAATTTAAATAACCATCTGTATCAGAACTAACATGTATATCTGCATCTCTAAATTGTAACTTATTACTACTGTTTAATCTTAATCCATTGCTTGGAATATGTGTTAATGATACATCACTTGACTCACCTAAAAAAATAACAGCATTGTTACTATTTAAACTTAAATCATCTCCCAATCTTAAATCTTTACCTATACCAACTCCACCTGCTACGGTTAAAGCTCCATCTGATGGAGAAGTAGATTCTGAAACGCTATTTATTGAAACTTCATCTGTTAAAGTTGTTGTACCAATTACCGATAAACTACTATTTAATGTAGTTGAACCACTTACAGATAAAATAGAATTAAAAGTTGAACCTCCTGAAGCTCGAACTTTAAATTGGTTATTTGCATCTGAACTATATGTTGAACTTTGATTATCTGAAATTAAAGTTGAACCATCATGAGTAATACTAATATTACTTCCTAATGCTGTAGAATTATCACCTGATACTAAATTATTATTACCACCTAAAACTAAAGATGATAATCCTGTTATATTTGAATTTATACTACTTAAAATAGAACTATTTGAACCATATATTTTATTATTATCACCACCTAAAATAACTGATAAATTTCCATTATTATAAATAGTTTGACTATTACCTGCTACTATGGCTGATAGTCTAGAATAATTATTAGAATTTTTACCACCGGCAATTAGAGAGTTATAACCAAATAACCAATGTCCCGAACCGATACCTACAGCGTTTATATTTGGTGCAATATTAGGAGGAACTACACAGTGTTGTCCGACTTTAATAATTAAATAATTAGGTTCTGCAGAAACATTTCCTATAATATTTTCACCTAAAATACTTGTAATGTTTCTTCCACAACCATGAAACTCCTCAGCATGTAATTGTTCCCCAAAATACGATCTTTCAGATACTCCAATTCCACCAGCAACTATTAAAGATCCTGTACTAGAACTAGAAGCAGGTGTATTATTAGTAATATTAACTGTAGTAAAATTTGCTGTTGAGGCGGTTGTACCTCCTATAATAGTATCATCTATAGTACTTCCAACTACTTGAGAGTCTTCAATTTCTTGATCTTCTGTCAAACCACCCGACGTATTATTTCCAAGAGAACCATTTGAAATACCTTCCGATAATTCCTTAACTTCATTAGATGTTAATTCACTAAAAGGAATATTAATACCACGTCCAATTAAACTTTTTCCGGTATTTCTATTAATACTACTTTTATTACCACCTCCTTTAAATACAGACATTTATATTATTTTTAGATATAATCTTTAAATTAATAACTAAAAATAAATTAATTAAAATTACCCGTTCTAGAACTAAAATTTGTATTTTCAATAATTTCAATAACTTCATCTATTCTTAAAGAAAAAGAATGTTCTAAATTATTCATAAAAAATAAATTATTACTTGGTTCTTTAAAAAAAAATTTAATTTTATCAATAAATTTTAATGGAGTATCATAATATACCTTTGGATTAGATACAAAAGTATCATATAACACATTTCCTGGAGCTTGATTTAATAATATTTTAGCAAAAATATCTTCAACTAATCCATCATCTTTAACTGTATCGGATAATTGAGGAGAACACATATAAAAATAATCATCTCCTGATAAATCAACTAATAAATTACCAATATGTTCTGTTGAAAATTGGGTATCAACACGATTAAATCCAAATAAATCAACAGCTGTATTTTCTTGTGAAAATAATAATTTATATGATTGTGGTTTTAAAATTTGTATTGTTTTTCCTCCTTTATTAGATGCTGATCTTTGTGCTGTACTTGCTACATTAAATTTATAACTATTAGAATCAATAACTGTTATTATATGTTCTATATTATTAATATCTGTACTTACAATTGTATCAGCATTTGAAGCATTTAATATTTTTATGATTTGACCAGTTAAAAAACCATGATTTACATGAGATACGGTTATTATATTTGAATCTTGTGTAACAGATAAAGCTTTTGATAAATTATTTTTTAAAAAATTTTTTAATGTAAGTTTTCCTGTATCAATACTGATAGAACATTCAAAAGTTAATTGACCACTGTTTGTTACTATTTTTGATAATTCATTATTAATCATACTAGAAAAGGTATTTGCATCATAATTTCCTTCTATTAATTCTTGCGAATATATAGTTGTATCAGTTCCTTCTAATTGTATTTTAACAATATTATTTTGTATTGAACCAAAAGAGCTTCCTTTTACAATTTCTTCTGAATTGACAAATTCACTACTTATTAAAGCAATTTGACTTACATTTTCATATTTTCTATCTAATTCAATTTCATAATTATTTTGATTAGGATACCCTTCTCTAAAACTTTTTATTAATTTAGTTATTATATTACTACCACCAAATGTTTTATCAATAGTAGAATTTTGAGGTAAAAATATTTTAAAATTGTCTTTATCAATTTTTGTAATAACTTGAAATCGATTGATATGATTATTATCTCTTGGTTCTTTTGAATTAATTATATTTAGTTTATTATTATTAATAGTATCTAAATTTAAATTTAAATTACTTCCCCCTACAGAACTATAATTTGTTTGTGAAAATATATCTAAATCTATTTTAAAATTATTAGAATCAATAATAGATTTTACCAGATGAGATGTATTTAAATATTTATTTGAAATACCAACTAATTTATTGATTACTACATTAGAACCTCCAAAAACAATAGAATCAGTTACAGATGCAGAACCTAATCTAATTGTAAAATCATTTGTATTTTTACTGATAATCGAATGTGTCGTATTTATATCATCAATAGTTAAATTACTAATAATATTATTAGATATAATTTTTGATGTTCCACTACTACCTCCTATAGTAAATGTTTCAGTTAAATTAGTAATTGACTCTGATGAAATTGTTAAAGTTGTACTTAAACCACCTGATATTACATTAAATGTATTATTAATTGTAGACATTGCTACTTCAGAAGAATCAGCATATATACTTCCAATATTAATATTTGAGCCAAATTGTTCAGTTACTTTTAAATACGAACTAGGAAAAGCATTTGATACATCAATTTGAAAATTATCAGTCGTATTTACCATAGTAGAATTTAAAACTGTATAAGAATTATTTAAATTATTATTTATTAAATTATCAGCAATTCCAGATAAATTAATTTTTTTATTAGTCACAAAACTATTCGCATTACTTATACTATGTGCTATATTTAAAATTTTAGTTCCATAATCACCGGTTGATTTAATTATATTTTTAAGAGTTTTAGAAAATTTAAAATTAGTATTATCTACAATCTCTGTTATAGTGTATCCAATATCATTAATTGTAGGAACAGTCGAAGTACTAAAAAAATAAACTGTATTACCTACTTGTAAATGATGTTGTACAGAAGTTGTAATAGTTACTGTTCCGGTAGTATGACTAATTCCAGTAACCGCACCACCTAAAGTTCTTAATGAATTATCGCTCAATAAATGATTAACTTCAACACCGCTTAAAGTAATTTGATTTGTATTTTTAATTTTATGAGACGTATCTGGAGTTGTTATTTCTATATCTGAAATAGTTTCACTTCCGCTTGGTAATTTTATAAAAATGGGTTGATCCCCTAATGAAATCTCTTTAGATGCGTTAGATATAGTAATTTTATCATCTACATTAAAAGGATGATTATTATATGAAACAGTTAAATCCGCATTAGTACTATTTAATGATAATGACAACGGGTTTGAACTCAATGTTACGTCGTCTGAAACATTAGAAATTGTTATATTTGAATTTACATCTAAACCATGATTAGTTAAATTAATAGTAGCTTCTTTACCCCCCCATATACCAGTACCAACATTAACTGTATTAATAGTACTATTTATTGTAAATTGGGTTGAACTAGGTACGCTAGTAATCATGACTTCTTTATTAATTGTGGGGAAACAATTAGTTTTACCTATCATTATATTTGAATTTACAGACAATCCATGAGAAGAACTGGTATTAATAGTTCCATTAAATCCAGATACACAACTTGAAATTACACCACCTTGAAAAGTAAATATATTACTTGCTGTAGTTTCGTTAGTTATACCAAATATTTCAATTTCATTTCCACTTATTAAATTATGATCAGGAGAATTAATAATTAATTCATTACTACCATTTGATATTTTTAAGGGATTACTATTTAAATTTTTATTATTAGTACATACATTAATATTACTAGTTGTTCTATTAGCACTATTAATACTTAAAACGGTTGTTCTAATTTTTTGGTGTTTATTAATTATTTTTTTTGAATTTTTTTTATTCGGAGTAACTAATTCAGTTTTTAAATTTTTATTAGGAAGTCTATTATTATTTAAAACATCTTGATTTTTTTGTTGCATATAATTTTTAAATCTTAACTCATTTGATTCAAAAGGTTTATTTCTAGTATCTACAAATTTATTATTATATAAATTACTCATTTTTATTAATAATATTAAATATTAATTTCTTTAAATTAAAAGTTTAATTATAAAATTAATTAACTTTAAAATTTATAAATTTTTAAATAATTCTAATGCTTTTTTCCTTTGAATATCATGTTCTACAATTGGTGCTGGATAATTAATATCTTTATATTCAGAATTAAATTTATTCCATTCATGAATATGTTTATTTGGTATTTCTTTTAATTCTGGTATCCATTTTTTAATATATTCACAATCAACATCATATTTTTTTTGTTGTGTCCATGGATTAAATATCCTAAAATAAGGTTGTGCATCTGTACCTGTTGAAGCAGACCATTGATGACCACCATTATTTTGTGATGGATCATAATCTACTAACTTTTGAGCATAATATTTTTCTCCTAATCTCCAATCAATTAATAAATCCTTGGTTAAAAACATAGTAGTAATCATTCTGCATCTATTATGCATAAATCCTGTTTGATTTAATTCTCTCATTCCGGCATCTTGAAGTGGAAATCCGGTAGTACCGTTAATCCAAGACTCCCAATATTTTTTATTATATTTCCATTTAATATTATCATATTTTTTTTTAAAAGCATTTCCAAATACATGTGGAAAAGAATATGCTATATTGTAATAAAAATCTCTCCAATATAATTGTTTAATTAAAGAATTATCCTTTTTAAAAACTTTTGTAAATTTTTCATATACCTCTCTAATAGAAATACAACCATATTTATTATATGCCGATAAAGTAGTTGTACTTAAAGAAGGATAATTTCGTTCTTCATTATAATTTTGATAATTTTTTAAATTTGTTAATATTTCTAAAGCATTTTTTCTACCTCCTCTAACTCTTATATTTTCATTTTTTTGATATTTTATATCTTTTTTTGGATTACATATATACTTTAATTTTTTTTTTGTATTGAAGTAATTATTATAAGTATTTTTAGATACCTTTCTTACTTTAATTTTTTCAGCAACTCTATAGAAAGGTGTAAATACTTTATATGTATCTCCATTTCCGGTTTTAACACTATCAATTGGTAATAAACATATGTCATCATTTGTATGAAATATAATTTTTTTTTGAATACAAAATTGTTCGATTTTAATATCTCTTTGTTTAGAATATGGTGTATAATCTTGATTTACAAAAATAGCATCAATATCTACTTCTTTTGATAATGATTTTAAAACTGTAATTATATCTCCATAAAAATATAATAACTTTGATTTATACTCAATTAAATTTTTATTTAAATCTTCTAAAGATTCCATTAAAAACTGAACTGAATTATCAGATTTATATTCATTTTTAGAAGTAATTTGTTCAGGTGTGAATATAAAAATTGGTAATACTTTCTTACTTTGTTTTAAAGCTTGGATTAAAGAGGTATTATCTTCTAGTCTTAAATCTCTCCTAAATATAAAAATACTAAAATTATAGCTCATTATAAATTTAAATAATATTTAATCTTTAAAATAAAATCAAATTTAAAAATATATAAAATGAATAGTTATAATAAAAAAGAAGAAAAATATATTAAAATTAAAAAGTATAAAATTTTTATATTTGTTTTAACATTTTTATTAATTCTAAAAATAAATTATTTTGGATCTAAAAAAACTACTCAAAAATTAGTTTTACATATTGGTAAAAATTGTATTCATATACATCATTGGTTTTCACTTTTAATTTTAATTTTTTTTATGCATTTTATAAGAAAATGTAAATATATTTATTTTGAAACATTAATTATTATATTTTCAGCTTGTATATTTGAAGGATTACTTTTTAAAGATTTATTACAGTTTAAAATTAACTGTGTAAATATATAAAAAATTTGATTTTTATATAAGATTACATTAAATAAAAAAAGATTATATAATGGATACTTACGAAGGAACAAAGTATAATACTGATAAAAAACATTTAAAAGAAACTTTAGAAAAATATGGAGTTGCTGTTATTCCATCTGTATTTAATTCTTCTGAAACAAGAAATATTTTAGATAAAATGTGGTCATTTTTTGAAGATATTACTCAAAATTTTAAAATTCCTATTTTAAAAGATAAATCAGAAACATGGAAAAGTTTTTATTCCTTATATCCATTACATGCAATGTTAATACAAAGATTTGGTATTGGTCAAGCACAATTTGCTTGGGATGCAAGACAAAATTTAAAAGCTGTTGAAATATTTGCTGAATTATGGAATTGTAAATCAGAAGATTTATTAGTTTCATTTGACGGGTCTTCTTTTCATTTACCACCTGAAATAACAAATCGAGGATGGAACCGAAATAATACATGGTATCATACCGATCAGAGTTATACTCGTAATGATTTTGAATGTGCTCAATCATTTTTAACACTAAATGATATTAATGTGGGTGACGCAACTTTGGCTTTTATGGAAGGAAGTCATAAATATCATCTAGATGTAGCAAATAAATTTAAATTAGAAGATAAACCGGATTGGTATAAATTAAATAAAGAACAAGAAGAATATTATCATAAAAAAGGATGTGTATATAAAAAAATTTCATGTCCCAAAGGAAGTATAGTTTTATGGGATAGTAGAACTATTCATTGTGGAGTAGAACCATTTAAACAAAGGTCAGAACCAAATTTAAGAGCAGTAATATATCTTTGTTATATGCCTAGATATTTAATAAGTAATGCAAATTTAAAAAAAAAAAAGAATGCATTTACAAATCTTAGAACAACTAATCATTGGCCTTGTAAACCAAAATTATTTGGTGTTAATCCAAGAACTTACGGAAATGAAATGGAAGATATACATTCTATCGAAAAACCAAACGTTAGTGATTTAGGTTTAAAACTTGCTGGTTTTTAATTTATAATTGATAAAGTTATATACCCAACAATATTTTATATATTAAAAATTGATTTATTTTAAATTAAACAAAGTAAATTAATCTATAAGGAAAAAAATGGCTACCTTTAATATTCAGGAGCAAAATTTTATAAAACCATTTAACTTAAGTTATGATAATAATATTTATAAAAATACAAAATTAATAATTGAAAATTATTTAAAAAATATTAATTATCCAATTAATTCTATTTATAAAGGATATCAATTAGAAGTAATTCCAAGGCAAAGAGGGGGAATACCAATATTTTGGTGTGGTTACATATCATATAACGATAACAATAAATTAGATTACATTTTTAAAACGCGTGAAATCCATGGTGATTGGACTTATCAAATTAATAATAAAATAGGTTTTGATTGTCATCATTTAAATGACTTGTATTTTTCTAATGGAATTGACGATTTAGATTATTTTAATAATCAAGATTTAGATTTTAAAACTTATAAAGGTCCTCAATGGGTACTTAAACAATTGAAAGATGTTATTGATCTAGATAATTAAAATTAAATTGATTTATCTAAAAATTTATTTACTTTTTTTAATATTAATGAATTATTTCAAAATCTTAAGAAAAAATAAAGAAATATCAATCTTTAGTCCAAAAGAAAAAGATGATGATTTAACTCTAACAATTAGAATTATAAATTTTATATATCCTTTAGGTAACAGACAAATGACATATTATGATAAATTTAAACTGAGAACATTTAAAATTTTAAATAATGAAAATTTACCATCATACTGGGGAGGTGGTATTTCTTGTTATGATAAAAAATTAATTAACAATTTATATCATTATGCGAAAATTCATCAAGGATGGGAATATTATAATAATGAAGAAATAGTTTTTTTGTGTAATAAAAAAAGTGATACAATTATAGATAATAAATTTAATATTATTAATATTGAAGGAACATATAAATCACCTACTTGGGTTATGCAAGAAATGTGTAGATGTATAGATCAATTTATTTTGTTAGAATTAGAAAATGGTATTAAAAATCTTTAATTAATTAATTAAAGATTTTTATTATATACTAAAGTATCTATAAATTATTGATATATTAAATAAAAATAATTTAATTATTTTTTTATTAATCTATTAATAAAGTATAATTACAACTTCTTATACTTTCTTTATTTTTATTTTAATAACAAAATATTATATTAAAATAAATATTATATTATAATATATGGTTCAAAAAAAATTATCTCGTAAAAAAATTAGTAAAAAAATTAGTAAAAAAATTAGTAAAAAAATTAGTAAAAAAATTAGTAAAAAAACTTCCAAAAAAAGTAAAAAATCAGGAAAAAAAGGAGGTAGTACTCAAAAATCTGAAATTGACTTTACAAATGTTAATTCTTTATCTCAATTAAATCAAAAATATGAAACACATAAATATAATAAAAAGGATTTGGCACAAAACCCTTGTAAAAAAAGAGAATCCGAAGAAAAAAAGGTTCTAATGAAAAATCAAGAATTTATTAAAGAATTTATGATAAATGAAAAAAATCATAGAGGTCTTTTACTCTTTCATGAAATGGGTTCAGGTAAAACTTTAACTTCTTTGGCTGTTGCTGAAGCATTAGATCGTAAAGTAGTTGTTTTATTACCTGCATCTTTAAAAAGTAATTGGATACGTGAATTAGGAGACATGAATCCTGAATATAAAATACCTAAAAAAAATATACAAATGACTGAATCTGAGGTCAAAAAAGTTAAAAAAAAGGTTGAACAAAAAATAGCACAAAAATATACTTTTGTTTCTCATAATGCATATAATACAGCAGAACAATTAAAAAAATTAGTAGATAATAATAACAAACAAAAAAATGATGAAAATAATAATAATTTAGATAATGATATGGTTTATAAAACTTTTAAAAAAAATAATTTAGATAATAAGTTATTAATTATAGATGAAGTTCATAATCTGTTATCTAATGTAATGAGTGAAGAATCTAAAAATGGTACCGCAATTTTTGATATGATTATGAATGCACGTAATTTAAAAATATTAGCTTTATCGGCTACACCAGCTGTTAATGATTCTTATGAAATAGCATTATTATTTAATATGTTAAGAGGTAAAATTATGTTAAATGGTAAAAAATTTACTGCATTTCCAGATCAATATCATGATTTTAAAAATTATTTTATTAATGATCGATTAAATTTAATTAAAAATAAATTTATTTTTCAAGAAAGAATAAATGGTTTAGTTTCATTTGTTAAAGGTGCTAGAGAAGAAGATATTGAAGTATTCCCTCAACAAGAAACTAAAGTTGAAAGAATTGAGATGAGTCAATATCAATTTAAATTATATTCACAATCACGTTATCTTGAGGCATTGAAGGAACAAAAAGGAAAACAATTTAAAAATTTGAGAACTTCAGCACCTAAATATAAAAAACCATATTCAGACTCTTCTATTGATTTTAAAACTAATTCTAGAACCCTTAGTAATTTTGTATTTCCTGAAAATTTAGATAAACCTAAATCTAAAAAAGTGAATGAAACTATTCCAGAATATAATAAAAGAGTAGATATTGCAATCAATCAATTAACTAAAACACAATTAACAGACCAGTTACATATATATTCTCCGAAATTTAAAAAAATATTAGAAAATATGAAACTATTGAATAAAGGTTTAATTTTAATTTATTCTAATTTTGTTACTCTTGAAGGATTAGGCATATTCTCGAAAGTTTTAAATTATCATGGTTATAGTAATTTTTTAGATAAAGATAATAAAAGTAAAGATTTTTTAAGATATGCCGAATATTCAGGTAAGATTGATAATACAAATAGAGATAAAATAATTAAATCTTTTACTAATCCAAATAATCAATATGGAAAAGATATTAGAATTTTAATGATTACAGCTGCTGGAGCTGAAGGTTTAGATCTCAAAAATATACGTCAAGTACATATTATGGAACCATATTGGCACAATGTTAGAATTAGACAGGCAATTGGTAGAGCGGTCCGTTTATGTTCTCATGTTTCTCTTCCTATAAAAGAAAGAAAAGTTAATACATATATTTATATATCAGTTAAACCAAAAGACTATAATCAAAAAGTTAACTATAAAGAAAAAGAAACAACCGATCAATTTTTATATAGTCGTTCGATTTCTAAAGAAAAACTTTTAGGTTCTTTTTTAAGAGCAATGAAAGAAGTTGCAATTGATTGTAGATTAAATTTTGAAAGAAATAAAGGAAGTCGAGGTTTAAAAAATATAGAAGAGTGCTTATTATGTAATGAAAGTAATTTACCAATGTTTCATCCAGATATAGGGATACATAGTATTGAAGGTAATAGTAAATGTAAAAGAAAAAATGTTACAATAAGTCAAACTTTAGAATTTGAAGGAAAAGAATATGGTATAAGTGACATTTTTAAATTGTATGATATTAATGAAGAACCTCCAATAGAAGTTGGTGAAATTTATAATGAAACGGTAGTTTTATATTAAAATTAAATATTTTTGACTATTTTTAAGATAATTTATATTAATATGTTATTATTATAATTTACTAACTAAAATAAATTTATAATAAAACATTAAGATATAGTTTAAAAAAATTGATTATTTATTAATTAAAATAGTTTAAGATTTGAATAAAAATTAAAGCTTCAACAGTTATTACACCACACAAGATGTTTGGACTTAGTGGAAAACCCGTAGGTTCTGTTAGGTGGTGCGAAAAGACGGGTCAATTCTTTAAAGTCATTACGGATACTCATTCAAGTAAGCTGGACTGGAAAAGAATTCCAAGACGAGATCAAACTAAGGAACAGCGTCTCGAAATCATTCTCTGGACGTTTGGGGACTCAAAGGGGTGGTACATGGCTACACAGCACAAGATGTCAGGATTTTTGGGACACCGTGTAGGTGATCGTTGGCGAGTCGGAAGGACAGATCAAGTATACGAACTCATTCAGGACAAGGACACAGCCGCACTGAGATGGATGAAACTTCCAAGGCAAAAACACAGTCTCACTGATATAGATGAAAGTTCCAAGACAAATACTTTTGTAAAAATTATACCAAGCTCAAAGAAGTTTGAACATCTTTAGAATAGGTTTTTCTTACTTTTTTTTACATTTATATTAAAATCGTAATATTTAATTAAAAATTGATTATTTTTTAATTAAAATTTTATAACAATACTATAATTACATCAACAACAACACTTAGAAACTACAAACACAAGATGCAGTTCAAACAAAAACAGATGTCTAAATCTACGAAATGGTTCAGAGGAAAATTGAAAGATATTATGAAAGATCAGAGACTCGAGTTGTCAAATTACAATTGTCAAAAAAAACATGTAGTCGATTATTCAACAAAACATCATAGTAGAAAAAAAAATAAGCTTGGCAATTACATTGTTGGTAATATTTTACCGATGATAGAAAGAGGAACCTATAAACCAATACCCGTTTCACTCGCCACATTTGTAGGTTCCTCTTTATAGGTTTTAGTTAGGCTTTTTTTTTTATTATTTAAGTACATGTTAGCATGCATAAACACAATTATTATTATTATCACGAGGATTTATAATAATATTATAACTATCTCCTTCAACAATGTTTGGATGAATATTAACTACAATTACTGGATATTGATCAATATAAAGTGTTTTTATTTTACAATATTCATTTAAATTTTGAAAACCAATTGAATTTTTTAAATTTATAACAAAATTATTTTGATAATCTCTCTTAAGTAAATTATTCATATTAAAATCAAAATTATTAAGATTAAGATTATATTTTAAATTTGAATTAAGGAAGTTATCTTTAACGTGTGTTACCCATTGATTAATTGTTTTATTTTGATACATCTTTTTATTTTTAATTATAATAAAAAAAAATAAATTAATAAAAATCAATTTTTATATCAATCATAAATATATAGATGTCAAAAATACAATCACAATTTATGTTTTCTAATGGAAAAAAAGTTTATAAAAATTTTGATAGAGAATATAAAAAACATAAAAAAGGTTATGTTATTTTAGGTCCTCCAGGAGTAGGTAAAACTACTTTTGTAAAAAATCAAAAAGGAAAGAAAAAAGATTGGATAGATTCTGATGATTTATTAAGCTCTTTAGGTGTAAAATGGCATCAAAATGAAAAAAATTTAATGGATTTACGACTTAATTATTTAAGAGCTGATTATATGTTAGAACAATCAAAACAGCTGGGTTATCGTATTATTGGTGCTTTATTTTGGGAATATATTCCAGATGCAATTGTAATACCTCCTTTAAAAATTCATAAAAAATATATGTTATCTAGAAAAGATTTAAAAAATATAAAAGATAAAAATAATATTGCTTTTAAAATTAGAAAAATATTAAAAAAATATATCAGATCAACATAATGTACCTATATTTGAATCATGTGAGCAAGCCACCGACTATTTAAGTAAATTAAAATAGAAGATATTTTTACAGTTTAGTTATTGAAACTTATAATAAACCACTAGATTTGAACGATTAGAAAAAGATTACTATTAATAATTCAAAACAATTAAAATAGTTATAATTTTAACTAAACAAATTACTAATAAACATATATTTAATTTAAAATTTTTAAAAATAATTTTTTAGTCCAAATAAATTATTTTTAATCATTAGATATATTAAATGGATTACGATCAAGCACCAGAAATTGAAATTGAAAAACTATCAGAGGAAATATTCTCTAAACCGATTAAACCATCTGGAAGTATTCAGTTATTTATTGAACAAGATATGGAAACTGTATTTTTTATTTTATTACAACTTTTTAAAAAAGGAATTCAAATAGTATTTAATAATAAAAATATTTTTGAATTAAATAAAGATGAATTTCAAAAATTACAACAATATTATAATAGTTTTGGATTTCAAATTGGATTAGATATTAAAAATTATGGCGAATCTCATCCAGAAAGAAGTGAAGTTAATGATTTATCACAATTTAATCTCAATTTACATAATAATATTATATCTTATAATATTTTTTTTGATTTTTTTAACCATTCACCGTAAAAGTTATTTCAGGTTCTACCTCAGTAATCTTAAAATCAATAGTTATATTTTTTTCTAAATCGGTATTGTCACTTAAAGCTGTTGGATTTCCAGAACCAAAATCACAACCACCATAACCTAGAATACATTTTTCACCATTAGAATCTAAAATATTAATGTTCATTTTAGTTAATGTTAATAATTCAGTTCTTCTAAAAATTTTCTTACCTCCAGAAACTTTAAAATTAGTTAAAATACCATTTCTACTAGGCGAATGTAATTTGCACATAACTTTTTTACCATTAGATAAATTCATATTTGGTGAAATTTCATCAATATCTAAATATAAAAAAGGATGTATATTCCATGTACTATTAGTTTGAGCAATTATTACTGGATTATACTTTTTGACACCATATGTTCCAATAGCAGCAGCACTATCTGAAAAGAAAACAGTTGGAATTGAGATATTAATTAATTCTATAGTAATTATATTTTTAAATCTTTCACCTTTAACATTTAATTCAGTCGCGGTCTCCCCACTTGAAGGAGTATGATAATTAAAATTTACAGTAAGTTTAGTTTCTTTATCTAAATTTAAAGTGGTATCCTTATCAGCTGAATTTATAGTAACATTGTATTCATGGAATTGATTAGAATATTTATCAGTTTTATTATATATTTCAGAAGTAATTTCTAATATTTCTTGATTACTATTTAATTCTGCATTTTGTTTATCTAATAATATTTGTTTAATATCAGAATCTTCTTGATACAAATCTTTCGGTTGATCAGTATCTGGTAAAGTAATAAATGTATTTCTATCATTATTTTGCATTTTAGTTGAATCTAAATACATTTTTCTTAATTCAGGATCCATATACATCGGGTCCATATTAACATTAATATTAGGAATTAATTCTTGATTTATATATTGGTCAATTTCACTTGCCAAAACACTATCCCTTACACCATTCATATCATTTACTAATTCTGGTATAATTTCAATAATAACCTGTTGGTTTAATACCATTAAATTATTATTTTTACTTGAACCTAAAACACTTTCTATTTTATTTTGTAATCTTTTTTTAAAATCATAATTTTTTTGATAATTAGAATTTTGTTTAATATTTTTATCAATTATTTGATATAAATTATCAAAATTTTTTTGAGAGATCATATTATCTCTTCCATTTATTGGATTTTCCATTATATAATATAAATATATTATTATTTTTATATTAATTAATGAACTCGAATGAAGATTCTAAAATAGTTATTTTAAAATCTAGTGAAATTGCATGATGTAAAGATGAACTGTCTTTAACAGCTGATATTGAAGAACCAGTTTGACTCCATCCTCCCGCACCAAATTTATAAGCTGAACCATCCGGTTGTAAAAATTCAATAGTCATTCGATTAATATTTTTTAAATCTGATCTTCTAAACACTTTTTTACCATCAGTAACATCTAAATGTGCCATAGCTCCATTTTTTGAATATTTTGTTAATTTAGTAAAAACTGTTTTTGTAGAAGTATTATAATTTTTATCATCAAATTCTTCAATACTTAAATAAACATATGGTACGTGAGTAATAGATGTATAATTTGGATCTGAATATGTTCCCCCAGATACAAATATAGAATCATATTGTGAAATACCTAAAGTAGAATCATCCGCACCATTTGCCCAAAATACTAAAGGAACTTGAACAGATATTAATTCTAATCCAATTACATCTTTATAACTTTTAATTAAATTTGCGAATGCAGCTTGACTATCTATACTCTTAAGACCAAAATTAACTACAAATTTACTATCTGCAGTCATCGGATAAGAGGTTTTATTACGATCTAAACTAGAAACTGTAAAAAACTCTTCAATATACCTATCTCTATTTTTCATAGTTTCATTATAAATATTAGAAGTAATTTCTAATAATTCTTGATTACTATGTAATTCATCTTCCTGTTTTTTTTCTAAAATTTCTTTGGCTTGTTTATTTTCTTTATATATATCTTTAGGTTCATTGACCTCAGCACTCTGAACTTGAAGACTATTGCGTTCATTAAAATTAAGATTAGATGTATCTTGAAACATTCTTTGCATTAAATTTTGTTGATTGGTTTCAGGATACATTAGTTGAGTACCCATTTTTGCTTCAGCTTGTGGAATAAATTCATTTTGAATATAAGATTCAATTAAGTTGGCTTCTTTAGATTTTTTTAAATTACTTAAATTTTCAATTAATTTTGGAATAGTTTCTTCAATAGTTTTAGAATTTAATTGATGAATTTGTTGTTTATCAGGTAAATTTTGATATGTTGTTGAATAAACTGAACTAATATCATTAATTTTATTCCTTAAAATAAAGTCAATATTTAAATTATAAACATAATTTGGCGATTGTTTTATATTTGATTCAACAATTTGAAATAATTTGTTATAATTACTTTCAGATAAAAAGGTATCCATATAAATAATTACAACAAATTATTTTTATATAATTAATTTATTATATAAAATTGATTTGAATATATGTACATACTACTTAAAGTAATAAATATATAATATATTAACTTATATTTAACTACATAATACAATCACAATGGACCTTGAAAAAAATTATGTTTCAACATATAAAAATCAGGCATATCGTCTTAATTTAGAAAATACCGTAATTAGTAAGGGCGAAGCTTTTCAATTATTAGTTGCAATAGAATTAAATGTATATCATTGGGAAGATGTACCTCCTAAAATTAGAAAACATATTTTAATTAAAGATTTAAAAGATAAAGGAATTTCATTAGTTGATATATCAAAATATATAGTATATCAGGTAAAATATTATAATAAAAGTAAATTAAATTTGAAAGATATAACTAATTTTTTAACCTACAAAGATTATGTATTAAATGAAAAATATTCTGGTATTTTAATAACCAATTCAGAATGTAAAATATGCTCTGAATTAAAAACTATTATTAAAAAAGGTAAATTAAATTTTCAACAATTTGATTATGATTATTTATATAATAAACATTTATCTGATTATAATCCAAGTAATATTAATAAAGTTATTACTGAAATTGATATTAGATATTATCAAAATGAATGTAAAAATTTAGTATTACAAAATGTAGAACAGAAAGAATTTAAATTAGAATTAACATGTGGAGCCGGAAAAAGTTTTATTATATTACAAATTATTGAATCAAAATTAAAATTAAATCAAGAATCAAAATTTATAATATTTTGTAATACCTTAGATTTATGTAAGCAGACCAAAAAAATGTTTGATAATTATAAAATTAAAAATATTTTTGTTGGTGATGGTAATAATTATATGCCAGATTTTTCAGTAATTATTTGTAGTTACAATAGTAATCAAAAAATTCCTAGAACTATTGTATTTGATTATATAATTATTGACGAAGCTCATCATTTAGAAGAAGAAACTGTATTTTATAAACAAATTAGAGAACTAAAATACAAACAGCTTTTAAATTTTAGTGCCACTTTTAAAAATAAACTTAATATTGATTATCAATATACTCTAAGACAAGCAATTAATGATAATTATTTATCGGATTATAGATTAATATTTGAAATTTTTGATAATGAAATATATAATAAAGGATTAATTCAAATAATTAAAGATAAAATAATAAGTTGGACCCCAATGTTCATTTATTTTAATACTACAAAAAGAGCAAGCCTTTTTAATAATTTATTACAACAATCCGGAATTAAATCAGAATTTATATGTGGAGAACATCCTAGTTCGTTCAGAGAAAAAGTTCGTCAAGATATAGAAGAACAAAAAATAGACATTTTATGTTTATGTGGTGTATATAATGAAGGTATTTCTATTAATTCATTAAAAAGTGTTATGTTTGGAGACCTTAGAAATTCAGATATTAATAAAATTCAAATTAGTATGAGAGCATCTCGTTTATATCCTACAAAAATGAATTATAATATTATTTATCCACTAAATAAAAATCAAGATTTTAGAAGTATTTTAGATACTTATATTAAAATTGATTCAGAATTAAAAAATAATATTGATCAATTTTCCAATGCTTATGTTGAAATGAGACACCATACATTAAATGAAAATCTTGATTTAATACATTCAGAATATTGTAATGATGAAATTTATAATAATTTAACTAATAATATATATTCAACTAAAGAAAAAAAAGTAATTGAATTTTTAAATTGGTTAAAAATTAATGAAGATCAAATACCTAAATCTGGAATAAAATTTAAAGATGGAAGTGATATGGGAAATTTTTGGTATAATATTAAATCAAAACAACAAATTAATAAATCACCTTATGATCAACTAAAAATTAATGATGCTTTAATTTTAAATTATAAGAAATATTTAGACAAAAAATTAAGTAAATCAATTGAAAATTAATAGTTTAAATGTATAATAAGTATATTTTACTATATTATTACAAATTCATTTTTATTTTTTTAAGAAAATATTGATATTTAGGTTAAAAGGTATGATATAAATTAAATTCATTTCTTTTAATCAAATTATTATTATAAATAAATAAAAAAATTGATTTTATTTATTTATAAAATTTTAAATATAATAATAAAACTATTAAATCATGGACAACTTTTTAAAGGTAGCAAGTAAAATTCGAGAAAAAAAGAATGATAAAAAGACTATTAAAATTTTAGAACAACTTATTTCTAAATTAGATAATGATAGTGAGCATGATAATATTATAAGTTTAATGTCAATTTTTCTTCAGGAGGAATGTGGTTTAGATGAATCGTGTGGAATAATTGGAATTGAAAGTTATAATTTTGATAATTTACTTAAAGACGATAATAATTTAGAAGAATCAGGTGGAATAGATGATAAATTTGAAGTTCGATTACAGTTAAATTTTGACAAAACTGATGAAAAAATTTATTTATGGGTGGAAAACAACGAGATTAAAATTTCGTTACCACTTGAAGTATTATAAAACAATTATTTTTTTTTTGATTCAAAAATTGATTTTATTGAGAAATATTGATATCTCATTATTTAATTAAATGTTAGAAATAGAGTATGTAAATTCTTATAAAAAACTTGCTTTTGAATATAATAAAAATGATACCCCTCAAGATAGAGGAAAAGCTTTTGAATTTTTAACTGCTTTAATTTTAAATGTTTATCACTGGGATACAGCTGCACCAAAAATGAGAAAACAAATTTTAACTGGAAATTTAACTGATAAAGGTATTGATTTAGTTGATCTTGAAAAAAATATTGTTTTCCAAGTTAAAAATTATGAAAATACTATGTTAGGTTGGAGAAATATAAGCACTTTTCTTGCATACCAAGCATTTTTATTAAAAGAAACTTATTCAGCTTCTTTAATTACTAATTTTAATTGTAAATATTGTAAAGAGATTAATTGTTTAATTGAATCTAATAAATTAAAACATTTACAATTTGATTATCAAGAATTATTTGATACTTATTTACTAAATTATAAACCAATTGAAGAAAAAAAAGAGGAAATTACAGTTGAAAATAGATATTATCAAATAGAATGTAGTGATTTAGTTTTAAATAATTCAGATCAAAAAGAATTTAGATTACAATTATCATGTGGAACTGGTAAAAGTTTTATTATGTTAATTTTAATACAGAAAAAATTAAAAATAAATCCTAATTTTAAATTTATAATTTTCTGTAATACCAAAGATTTATGTTATCAAACTTTAGATTTATTTAATGACCAAAATATAAAAGCCATTTTAGTAGGTGATGGAAATGATTATCAAAAAGATTTTACTTTAATTGTTTCGACTTATCATAGTAATCAAAAAATTCCAAAAGATATTAATTTTGAATTTTTAATCATTGATGAAGCTCATCATTTAGAAAATCAAGATGGTAAATACAATCAAGAAATTAGAAAATTACAGTATAAACAATTTATAAATTTTAGTGCTACATTTAATAAACAAGATTCTATAGATTTTAAATATAATTTAAGACAAGCAATTAATGATAATTATCTTTTAGATTATAGATTATATTTTGAAATTTTTACTGGAGAAAATTACTTGAATGCATTAGTAAGTGTCATTAAAAATAAAAGAGTTGAATGGTCACCAATGTTCATTTATTTTAACAATACAACCAGAGCAAAAGATTTTAATCAACTTTTACAACAAGCAGGTATTAAATCAGAATTTATTTCTGGAAAAGATGATTGTAAAACCAGAAAAATTGTTAAGGATAAATTTGAATTACAAGAAATAGAAATTTTATCTCTCTGTGGAGTATATAATGAAGGTGTTTCAATTAATTGTTTAAAAACAGTTATCTTTGGTGATCTAAGACATTCAGATATTAATAAAATTCAAATTAGTATGAGAGCTTCAAGATTACATTATAGTAAAACACATTACAATGTAGTTTTTCCAGTAAGTGAAAAACAGTATTTTGAAGACACAGATTTAATAGATTTACTAAAGTCTTTTACAATTATAGACTCTGAATTAAAATATAATTTAGAACATTTTCCACAGGCATATGTTAGTTTTAAAAAACATAACTTAAATAAGAATTTAGAAATAGAAGATTCTGAATTTTATGGTGAAGAAGCTTTTGATAGTTTGAATCAAAAATTATTATCATCAATGGAAATAAAGGTAAAAGCATTATTACAATGGGTGGATGAACATCAAAAAACACCATCAACAAGTAGTGATGAAACCTTTTCTGATGGTTGTAAGATTGGTGTATTTTGGGATACAATAAAACAAAAACAAAAAATAGAGCAACCACCTTACATCCAACTTAAAGAATCTTCTATTTTAATGGAAGATTATTTATCAACCCAAGAACTTAAAAAGTCAAAAATAGGTAAGATTAAATTAACAATGGAACAAAAGGTAAAAGAATTATTACAATGGGTGGATGAACATCAAAAAACACCATCATTTAGTAGTGATGAAACCTTTTCTGATGGTTCTAAGATTGGTAGATTTTGGTCTAAAATAAAAGTCAAACAAAAAATAGAGCAACCACCTTACAATCAACTTAAAGAATATTATATTTTATGGGAAGATTATTTATCAACCCAAGAAATTAAAAAGTCAAAAATAGGTAAGATTAAATTAACAATGGAACAAAAGGTAAAAGAATTATTACAATGGGTGGATGAACATCAAAAAACACCATCAGCAAATAGTGATGAAACCTTTTCTGATGGTTCTAAGATTGGTTGTTTTTGGGATACAATAAAACAAAAACAAAAAATAGAGCATCCACCTTACAACCAACTTAAAGAATCTTCTATTTTATGGGAAGATTCTTTATCAAACCAAGAAATTAAAAAGTCAAAAATAGGTAAGATTAAATTAACAATGGAACAAAAGGTAAAAGAATTATTACAATGGGTGGATGAACATCAAAAAACACCATTAAGAAATGATGAAACCTTTTCTGATGGTGCTAAGATTGGTAAATTTTGGAGTTATATAAAACGAGTACAAAAAATAGAGCAACCACATTACAACCAACTTAAAGAATCTTCTATTTTAATGGAGAGTTATAATTCTTATCTTGAATTCAAAAAGTCCAAAATAAGTAATTAAATATAAAAATTAACACCAGGTACAGATGGTTTATATTTTATTTCTTCTTTATTTTCTTTTAAATTAATATGTTTTATTCCTTTTAAATTACCATTTTTAAGATAAGTTAGAAATTCAACGTCTATAATTTGATTACCACTTAAATCTAATATTTCTAAAAAAGGGGCGTCACTTTCATTTAAAGATTTTATTTCACTGATATTATTATTTTGTAAATGTAATTGTTTTAATGTAGGAGGTAAATTTCTAGATAAATCTTCTATATTAACTAAATTATTTCCATCTAAATACAATATTTTAACTGTACTTTGTCTTAAATTTAAGTAAAAATTTTTTAAATCTAGATCATTTAAATTCAAATTACTTAATATAATTTCGTCTCTTTGTAGATTAATATTTCTATTTTTAATAGATATTATATTTGAATCGCCACCTTTTAATTCAAAATATTTTGTTTTATATTTTAAATATTTTTGTTCATAATAAGACATTTAATATATATTTATATAAGATTTTAATTAATATAATTAAAAAAAAGAAGAATGATCCAAAAACAATATCTATTTTAGAAAATATTATTTCTAAAATGGATATAGATGACGAACATGATAATATTATAAGTTTAATGTCACAGCTTTTTAGTAATTTTAATTTAGAAGAATCATCCGGAATCAAAGGAATTGAAAGCAATTCAGTATATAATTGAAGATAAAAAAGATGAAATTTATCTTCAATTATATTTTTATAATACCGATAAAAACATTTATTTATATGTAGAAAACAACCAGATTAATTTTTCCATACCATTCGATTAAAAATAAAAGTATAATTATTTCATTAGATTAGTCATAGAATATTCCAATATCCATTCTCTGTCTTTATTTTTAATAAAAATATGGTCATGTCCATTATTATAAGAAATATCCATTAATCTTGGACATTTAAATATTAATTTTTCATATTTATTAATATCTTTTATTTCTTTTATAAAATTTTCAACTGTTTTACCTCCTTCCATTACACTAAACTTATCGTGTGTAAATTTAGGTAAAATTAATATTTTGATATTATTTTCTATTTTATCAATTAATTGACTATCATTTTTCGAATATAATTCCAATGTACAATTTTTATATTCAAATTTTATATGGTTTAATTTTGCAAGACTTTCTGCTATTTTAAGACGATCTTTTTCTTTACTAGTATTCATTTTAATTAATTATTAATGTTTGAATCGAATAATAATCATTTTTTTATAAATTATTTTTTATTTTATTTAAGAAATTTTGATATTTAGGTTCAAACGTATCCCAGAAATTAAATTTATTTCTTTCAACTGTTTCTTGAGTACAAGTATTATCATGATGAGTAAATGCAATCATATTAAATTCATATGGGATAGTAATTAATTGGTCAAATCTATCTTTTAAAAAATGAATAAATTCACCTGAAGCAACCCTTTCATCAAAGTTTCTTTCTTTCCAAAAAGATTTGTAATAAGCCATAGAGGCTTCAGGTAAGAAAATGAGATTATTGTGTTTATCATAACATCCTTTAAGAAAACTATAATTATCTATTAAATGATAATAACCCATATTTTTACTGGAAATACATTTTTTATTTTTATATTTTAATAAAGTTTTAACTCTCGATTTTAAACTATGAGGAAAATAATAATCATCATCATCCATATGGACAATAATATCATGTGTAGTATGTTGAATACATAAATTTCTTTTTTGAGATACATTTAATTTACCATCTATATTTACTTTAACATATTTAATTCGATTATCATTAGGAATAATAGATTTTAAATCTTGTTGTCCATCATCACAAATAATCCATTCCATTTTTTCTTTAGGATAATCAAAAAAATAAAAGTTTCTTAGTGCAATAGGAAATAAACTCTTTCTATTATAGGTAGGTGTTATTATAGAAATATTCGGTAAATGCTGGTCATCTATTGGTATTGATTTTAAAATACAGTAACCTTCTGAAGTGATTTCTTTTTCAGCTTCATCAACTTGATCATTAATTAAATGATTATTCCAATCAAAATTTTTCCATTTATTTTTACTTTTGTCAATATCGGAATAACCATCATATTGAACAATCATTTGTGGTTTAACAATAAATGATTTTTTATTTTGATGTATAAAATCAATATAATATTCATCAATTGCTACTTTATCTTCTGATTGTTTTGAAGCCCATGATTCAAAATTATTTAATACTTTATCATAAATTTTACTATGAATTATATATGCATGAGTACACCAAGATGAAACAATATCCCAATTTGAATCATGTATTGAAAAACGTTCTTTGATATATCCTCCTAAATATAACATATCCCATTCATTCGGAGGTTCTGGAATATTTTTTATATTTTTTAAAATTTTGGCATCATCTTCTAAAATTAAAACATAAGGAAGATTTTTTTCTTTGGCTATTTTAATAATTTCAAAATGAGAATTAATACAACCCTTTTTTGGATTTTGATGTAATTCAACAATATGAAATTTTACATTTAATTGTCGTCTTTTAAATTGTTTTTTAATTTGATTACGTTTATCATTACGTATTTTTAGATTAATACAATAAATTTCTGGAATATTCATTTAATATATTTTTTTAATTTGTTTTCTTTAAATTAAAAAAATTATATTAATATAAATTAAATGGGAAAAAACCAATTGTATGAAAATTTTGATGATGACTTAGAACCTTCCCCAAGTCCAACTAATTTTACACCAAGTCCAACTAATTTTACACCAAGTCCAAGTGATTTGAGTGAAGATATACCTAGTCGAACGAATCCATGTCCAAATGTAGAGCTAGCGCAAAAATGTAATGGTCCAACTGATGAAATATTAGGATATAATTGTATGGCTCTAGCTTCTTCTCCTTGTGCTTCAGGTAGTGATCCATTTGGTGTATCTTTAGGAAATGATCCTGGATCATCTGGAATGCCTGATGATTCAAAAGGTGAGCAAATTCAAAACGGTTTAGAAGTATTATATGAAAATGTAAAAAATAATGAAGTAGCTAAAATAGATTTAATCTGTACTATGTTAGGATTAAAAGATTCTAATGGAGATAATATTGGTAAAGATGATGAATTACCTTTATCGAAAGAATTTTATGGTTGTAATAAATCCGTAATTGATAGATTAAGAAACCGATGTAATGTACATGAAGTACCATTAATCCAGTGTTCATTATCTTATTTAAATAATCTTTGGAATACATGTAAAAAAACTAATGAAAATGATACTAAGGTTTTTGATACTCAAATTTGTCCTCATTTATTAAAAAACGAAGACAATTATGCTTTAAAATTTTTAAAAAAATATATTTATATGAATAATGATGAAAGAGAAGAAACATTTTCTAATGATGAAAATTTAAGAAAAGCTTGGGAGTCAGAATATATATTAAAGAAAATTCCAGGTACTTATGAAAAAATTGAACGTGAGAAACAATTCTCTGAAGATTCAGATTATGTAGATAAATTTTTTGATGAATTAGATGTAATGCAGAATTGTGTTTTATATGACTATACTAATCCGAGACATAAAAAAGATTATAAAAATATAAAAGCGTTTTACGAAGAAAGAAATATTGAATTAACTGAAGATGGTAATGATAGATTGGATAATTATTCTAAATATAACTTAGGAAGTGAAGGTAAATTTGTTAATAGGTTTTGTGATTATGGAGTTCCTAGACCACCTGGATTTTATGACTATGAAGATCCATTAACTATTCCGGATAGTTCAACTGTTTTAGATAATATGGGTGAAAAGATAATTATTGATGATGATGAAAAAAGATTTTCGACTTATGCAGGTGTTTATAAATGTCCTCCTGGTACTAAAATTGGTGATAGTGATGAAGGTCCATATTTAGATTTCGAAAAAATGAATAAAGATTGTGAGGGAGCTGATTGCATAGTTAATAATAAGATTGAATGTTTATTACAATCAGTTTATTATCCAGATCATGATATAGATAAACAATTATCTGAGGATGAGAGTCAATGTTATAAACATAATACAGATGACACAGAAAATACAGAATTATGTCCTGGAGAAGATAATAATTGTAGTAATTGTAAGCATTCTGGAGATGATAGACCTTTTTGGAATAGTAATAATTGTAAAATAAGACCACCTAATCCAAATAATATATATGGTCATTCTTGTGAAGATGATTATGCTGCATGTGTTAAAGTTGAATCACCTGATGAATTAAAAAAACTAAAAAATCAATATACCGGACAATTAAAAAGAGATAATACTAAATATAGTAATTGTAATTGTATGGACAAAAATTGTACTGATATAAGTACAAATGGATGTGAGGCTGAGAAACCAGTTATAAATGATAATTTAGATTATCCAGATTTAATACCACATAATTTTTTAACTGATGATATGATTAATGACCGAGAAAAATTATTTAAAAAATTAAATCCTACAGATCCAATTTATAAATGTATGAGATGTGGTTTAAGAGGAACAAATCAAACTGGAAAAGAATATATTGAATCAGATTTACAAATATTTAATTCTGATGAAGTAAAGCATAGTAAACATCCAGATTTTTTAATATTTAGAACAAAAATTGAACCTGATAATGATAATGGTGATTATAAAGTTTCAGAGACAAATTGTACTACAAATGATTTGTATTGGTATCAAAGTCAAAAAGGGTATTTAGAAACTAGAATGCATCAAGACAGAACATTATTTGAATCAGAAAAAAGTATATCAATTTATAAAAAAGCATTAGAAGATAGTGAAGATAATATTAAAGAATCTGCTGCAATTTATACAAATGAAAGAATTAAAAGACAAAAAATGATAGACGAATTAAGAAGTGATTTTGAAGAACTTACACCTGATATAGACAAATTTATTAAAGAAGCGGAAATAAGAGTTCAAGAAGAGTATGATAGTAATGTGGATGAATTAGATGATTCCTCAAGACATAATTATTTATTTTATATTATAGGTTTTGTAATTTTTATAATATTAATTTTATTTTTAGTATTTTAAAATCTAAATATATAATAAATGGGTGACGAAAATTGCAATAATATTATAAAAGAATACCCGGATTTAAGTAATTATGAATTAAATCAACTAAGAAATTTATGGGATGGTGCGAAACCAGCTTTTGATAATTTATTGGGTACTATATGGACATTTGATAAATTAGTTTATGATAATGAATCTGATTATACAAAATTAAAAGAAGATTATAATTATAATAGATATAATAAATTACAAATTTTAAGTGATAAAGTATTAATAAGTAATTTATCAACTGGATTTAATAATGAACTATCTTCCGGTACTAGTGGTTGTAGTCCAGGTTTTATACAATTAAAATATGCAATAAGAGATAATAAAACAAATTTTTTAGAAGGTACTGAAAATGTTAGAGACAAATTTAGAATTCAGTTAGAAAGTGATACTGAAGATACACCTAATAAACCTAATTTATGGTTAGAAGTTACTGTTGATCCAGTAAAAAGTGAAGATGAAATTTATAAAAAATTAGATATTAATAATATACGTACAAGTAATACAGAGCCTATTAGTGGTCTTTATTTAAAATTTGAAATAAATTTTGAAATTGAGGATTGTGGTAAAGGAAAAGTATGTTCTAAAGTTCCAAAAGGTAAAGTAGAAGAAACTTGTACAGAATCAGAAGGTGCTACAAATAGATTAGGAACTTCTGATAATAAAATTTCATATTGGTCAAGAATGCATAAAAAAAATATGTGTAATATAGATAATACTAAATTATCAGAGCAAGCTGTTTTGGCAAAATGTTTAAAATATAAATCCGGAAATTATAGTGATAATATAAAAAAAATTTATAATAATTTAATTGTAACCGCCGCTAAATCAAAAAATTTAATTCGTGATGACACTTTTAATGGAGATACATGTATTCATAGAGATGAAGATGCAAAAAATATATGTAATAACAATGATTCAGAAAAAATAGATTATGTAAATGAAACGTGTGCTAAAGCATTAAATTGTGAATGGGATAAAACTTTTCAGAATTCTATGGGTGAAGATGGCGAAGATGCTTCCACATGTGAAGGAACAGGAACTAAATGCTTACTGAATGAAACCAGTACTACACAAAATTTAATTGCCAATATAGAAAACTCTTTAGAATTATATTATGAATATGGACCACATAAAAATCCTTATAATAACACACTTTCTGAATTTGGTGAAGATTGTAACTCAGACATTTTAACTAAAATAGAGAACGTATGTTTTGATAAAAATATTGGTATTTCATTTCGTTTTGAACCGGTTTCTTGTATTCCTGGACATCCGCAAGAAAATCAAAAGACATGTATATCAAGTTGTAAAGAAGACGATAGTTGTATGAGTCCAGTTTTAGTTAGCGAACCTGATTTAAGTGCATTTAAATGTACATTAGAAGGTTTAGATCAATTAGAAAATTATTGTAAAAAAATTAATGACGAAATTATTGAAAATCCAAATTATTATAATTTAGGTTTTACAAAAGAACAAATACAATTAACCGGTTATGATGAAAATAATTATCCATATACCGGTTGTAATGAATCAAGTGTTGAATCACATCTCTTATATATTAGATCTTTAATTATGGGAAAATTAGAACAAATTAATAATAATATTAATAAAATTATTGAAAATGATGCCAAACTAACTAGAGATTATTCTATAGGTAGAAATAGACGTATGGAAGAATTAAGAGATAATATAAAAACAACAACAAACCAAATATTAGAAGAAAATAATAATGTTTTAAGAACAATGGAAAAAATTGGTACAGTTAATAATGATTACAATAAAGTAAGGGGTAATATAATTGATTTTAATTATAATTTGGATCTACGTTTTGATAAGAAAAAAATCGAATTTAAAGTTATTGTATTTTTTTCTATTTTAATAGTTAATATATTAATTATTTTAATATTTTATAGAAAAAAATAATATTAATTATTTATATATGAATAATAATATTATAATTGAAAATTTTACATTTACAGGGAATTTTTCTATTCATGATGATACAATTGCTACTTCTCCTCCAGAAACAGAAGATCAAAAAAAAAAGAGACAAAAAGATGAAAAAAAAGCGGAAAAAGATGGAGAAGATATTTTAGAAAAAATTAGAGAAGGAGATTCAGATGGTTGGGACCATGATATTAAATGTGCTGAATATAAGTGTATTGAGATGACTTGTCCAGAAGATAGTACCAAAGAAAGAAGACCTGATGTATGTTGTCATGAATGTTTTTCAAGTTTAGGAGAGATTGTTAAACCAGTAACAGATACTTATATAAATTCAAATCAAGAAGAATTTAAGATTTTATCACAAACAGCATTAGATTATATAGATTTAAAATTAAAAGATTTTATTTTGTTGGAATTAAGTAAAGATCAGGAATTACTTATAAAAAACGATAAATCATTTGAATATTTAAATAACCGTTTTATTGAAAATCTAGAGAAAAAAATATATAATTTAAAAGTAAATCATATTTATACCAAAAATAAAATAGATTCTAAAGTATATAAACCATATAATTTTAATCCATATGATGGAACAGAAAGTGTAGATGAATATAAAAATAGAGTAGATAAGGATATTGTTAATATAATTTCTAAATTAAATGGATCATGGACAATTAATATAGATCAAACTTTAGAAAAATTTGGCGATAAAAATGATGGACAATTAATATCATGTGAATCTTTAAGTGATAAAAGTAAGTTTTTAACACATTATTTACTTTCAATGGATGTTAAATTATCAGAAGTTGAAAATTCCGGTTATAATTATAATGAGGAATTAAGAGCAAGGTGTAAAAAAGGATTATGTTTATCAAATCATATAGATAACTATTCTTTTGATAAAAATATTGATTCAAAAAAGGTATTATCTGAATTTAAAGAAGTTAAGAAAGATTATCTTTATGGTGTTGGTGATTATGAGGATTCTCGTTCAATTTCGAACTATGATAAAAATACTAAATTTTTAAGTGGCAATAATTTAGATATATTAGAAAAAGTAACAGTTGATGATAATTGGTATCCTGGTTATTTTATTGATCAATGGTGTATAGGAGATGGTTTTAAAGATGAATTAAATATGTTTGAAAATAATTTTACAGGCGATGATCAGGGAAAAATACCTGTATTTAAAAAGCCGAATCCATATAATGCTAACAACTATGATCAAGTTTCATGGTATGTAGATTACAGTGATTCATCCATATCAATCGAAATGATGAATGATAGACATGGATTAATAAAATTTCATAAAAGTAATGATTTAAATTCAGAAATTATTTTTTATTGTGATTTTTATTTAATTGATGCGGATAAAGGTTCAGAACCTGCAATCTATGTTTTACTTCATAGAGATATAGGACAACAATATTATAATTACGCTACGCCTATTGAAACTGATGAAGACGAAAGTTGTATATGTAAGATTTCATTAGATCAATATGGAAATTTGACATTTGAAGATAATACTATTTTTCCAAGCTTAGTATTAAAACAATTGCAACCAACTTTAGGATGTAATAATATTCCTACAAGTAAAAGTTTGAATTTATTTGAATCTCTACTAAAAGATATAGGTCAAAAAATACTTAATTTAGAAAAAAAAGCTTTCGGTAATAATTTTGATGTATTTAATTTTAGTTCATCTCAAAATTTTCCATATTATATAGAAAACAATATTATAAATAAACTTGAAAATATATATGAATTATTAATTGATTATTTACCATCTGATCCATTAAGTGAATCATGTAAAAAAAAAGAAGAAGAGGAAAAAGAAGAAAAAGAAGAAGAAAAAGAAGAAGAAAAAGAAGAAGAAGAAGAAGATATGTTTGATAATGATATGTTTGATAATGATATGTTTGATAATGATATGTTTGATAATTTGAATTATGAAGATTTAATGAATTTAGATACTAAATCAATGAGTGATGAAGAAAAAAAACTTATTGAAAAGATGAAATCAATGTTAGAATCAGATAATCAAGAAGTTGAATGTAAATTAGAAGAAGAAACAGAAGAAGAAGAAACAGAAGAAGAAGAAACAGAAAATACAATTTATGAAGATATAATTAATTTTTTGATAGAAAATGGTTATTCAAAAATTGTTTCTAAATATATAATTAATTCTTTAAATTTAGAAACTCAATTAACACCAAATCCATCAACTACACCAAATCCATCAACTACACCAAATCTATCTACTACACCAAATCCATCATATAAAAAAGATAAATATAATGTTTATATAAATCTTTACCCTAAATATAATAAAATTAATTTTATAAAAAAAATTTATAATGATATTTTACAAGACGAAAAAGATTTAAGTAAATTTTGTGATATAACAGGTTTAGGTCAAATATCACCAAATTCGCATGTTAAAAATACAGGTATATGGCATTCAATTCTATTAGGTTCTAGTGGATTTCCTATGCCACTAATAAAAAACAAATATTCAAATGATGATTTTATTTTTAAATCTAACAATTGTGAATGTATAAATGGTGCTTTGGATGGCAATGTAAATAAATTACTTTATGATAGCCCTTCTGGAAGTAATGTTACATATTGTGATCAAAGTAATTTTGAAAATAGTGAGGAAATTTTAGGTAAATGTAATTTAAAAAATAAAAATTTATTAACTGAAGTATGTACTTCATATGCTACGCCAATTGGTAATGTTGGATACCCATATAAATGTTCTATTGATTCTTTAAATCAATTAACCCAATTATGTAATGAATATGATGATTTAGAATGTAAACATTATAGTGATACTGGTTGTATTAAAACATATCCAGCTGCTTATCCAATTAAGAATGGAGCCCCTATACCGATAGGTGGTGTATGTAGTAATCATGGAGTAATAAGTAGAGAAATGGATTCAATTTCAGATCAAACTATAACGAATCAAGAAGTAATAGAAGAACATAATCACAATGCAGCCCACCATTTGAACACCGCAGATACTATGAATGTTGCACATATTGTAATATCAGCAGTTCATGAAGATAATTTAGCTGCTTTAGAAGAAAAAAGTGAAGATACAACTAAAATGAGAATTTGTAATGCCAGAAAAAGAAAATATGATTTTAAAACTAAATCATGTACAGATGATTTTATTGAATTTTCTATAGACGATACAAATCCTGATTATTATAAATGCGAACAGGATAGAATAGATTCTGAACAAAAAGGAAAAATTAAATTATATTTATATTTTTTTGTATTTTTAATAATATTATTTTTATGTTGTTATATTATTTTCTTAAGATAAATAAATGACAGGAACATGTGATCGACCAACATCATGTAAAAATAGATTAGAATGTTTTATACCAAAAATATGTTCATTAGGTGATTATATAAATCTTAATACTAATAAAGAATTTGACTATATGGATCTTTTATGTTTAATGTTCGGGTACTGGGAATTAGATAAAGAAAATTTATTTCATAATTTTTTAGGAAGTAATGATTATTCAAAACATGTTAATAATTATATTGCACATGACCAACGTAAAAATTTTTTAAAATTTACTCGTAAAATATTTAAATTTGATTATTTTGATTATCAAGATTCTAAAGGATACGTTGAAGATAAATCTTATTTCTATTTTAAAATTATAGATAAAATAGAAAACACTACTGATACTATAAAATGTATATTAGATTGTGAAAATACAGCAAATAATAATGATACAGAAATTGGATATGAAAATAACGTTTTATTAAAGTTTACTATATTAGATTTTAATTTATCTCGAACAATTCACTATTTTTATTTAGGTATTCGTAAAGTATATGGTTTTAATGTTTTAACATTTGATGGAACTACTTTATCAATTGATCAAATTATGGATTTACAAAATATAGGTATTCCTATATTTAAATTTGATATTACTAGTGAAAAAAGAAATCAAAGTATATTTTTAATATCATATATGGGTGGTACAGATGAAATTTCTCCTGAAAGTATTATTGATATCGAAAATGCACAAAAAGAAGCTGATAAAAAATGTATTAAACAATTAAATCGAATTAACAAGTTAGATTTAAATTGTAAATGTATTGATGAAAAAAATAATTTAAATAAAACATCGTGTGCTGAAAGAGATGATTTAAGTAATGATAACATTATTATGCCAAAATATTGTAATTATGTTGGAAATATTGGCAATGTATTTCAAAAGGGATTAAGTATTTGTCAAAATGCAGCATCAAATACTTACAAAAGTGAAATTCAAAAATTAAATCCAAATAATCCAGATCAATATGAGAAATGGTTAAATTCTGAAAAAAATGATGATAGTCTTATGAAAGTAACTTTAAATATATATAACAAAAATAAAGATATAAATAATGAATTAATGACAAAATGTCCAATGATGAAATTAGGTTTAAATGGATTAATTAATAATGATTTAAGAGATACAGTTATTAAAGATGACTTAGTTAATAAAGTAATTAATAAATATATTGAAAAAAAAGATGATTTAGGTTTAGAAATTAATTATGATCGTGATAAAGATGAAGAATATAATATAAAACATAATGGAGAATACTATAGTAATTTACATCCATTAAAGGAATGTAAGTATGATTCTTATAAATTGTTAGAAAGAATATGTCAAGATTATTCTTTACCTACAGATGATGACCCAATATCTTTTGTATTACCAAAAAAATGTAATATTACCGATTTAAAAAATTTAATTAATGAATGTAATATAAAAAATATTCCAGAAGTACCTGGAGAAGATGAAAATGATATTTTAGAAAGAATATTACCTTATACATTGGAATTAGAGAATGAAGATAATGAAGAAGAAACTACTGGAAAATGTAATAATATAAAAATGGATACTCTTGGAATCGATAATACTATTGATACGTGGTCAAGAATGTGGGTAGAACATAATAAAAATTTAAATCAAATTGGAAATATTGTAAATGAGACTATGACTTATGAGTCAAAATACTTAGATGCAAAAAAAAAAAGTATTAGTATTTATGAAGATTCATTAAAAAATATTGACGAAATTAATTCAAAAAAAAATTGTGCTTTGCTTGGTAGAACATATACAGGAATACCAAATGAACCAGATGATGGAACTAATTGTGGAAAAAAGCTTGAAAGTAATTTTAAAAATTTATTTATAGAAAAATCTCTTCCGGTATGCATGTATAATAGAAATAAGACTGATAAAAAAGAAAAAACATATATGGGTTATTTAAAAATTGGTATATTTTTTTTAATTTTATTTTTAATTATATATTTTGTTTCAAAAAAGTTTATTAAATAATTTCTTATATTATATTATAATGAAATATGATATAAAAATATTACCACTTACAAAATTAAATTTAGAAAAATTTGATGATTCTAATAATGGATATAATGAGCATTTTATTGATTTAGGATTAAAAAAAAATTATAATATGTATATAGAAGATTTATATAAAAATATAAGGACAGTTGAATATTTTAATAATACACCTATACCAACTAAACTAGGTGATAATGTAGGTGGATTTAGACAAGATTATACGGTTGATTGGTTAGATGATAATAAGATGTTAGATGAAATTATACGTGAAAAATACTCTAAAAGTAGTGTAAAATTCCATATACAGGAAAGTAAAGGCGGCTCCGACGCATCGACTGCATTGGGATCGTTTGGTGGAAACTCAGATGCAATTCAGAATGCAGTATTGGCCGGAAAACTAAATGAAAGAAATGGTTCATATGAAGTTGATGATTATAAAACAGACCGGGGAAATTCATATATTAAAGACCCTTATATAGATGGAGCAGAATTTTCCTTTATTTATTCTATGTTAAAAATGCGTATGGGTACCGTATTAATGGGACCTGAAGGATATAAACAATATATATTAGATATGAATGAAAGAGAGAGTGGTGAAGATTTAGATCCAAATGAACTAATTGACGATGCTGCAATTGAAAGAGCCATGAATATATCTTTACATTCTATGGGTCAATTAATAGGAAAGCCAAATAAACAATATGATGGAGTAGCTGGTGCTAATTTAGCCGCAAATATGGGTGCTGGTATTTTTACAAATCATCCTATTTTCAGTAATTATTTTACTAATCCAAGATTTGAATTTACTATACAAGATCCAACAGGAGTAAATAAAGATCATAAGTGGTCTCAAGGTCTTACTGTTGGAACAAATCCTCCATGGGGTAGAGATTGTGAAGATGGTTGGGATTGGGGTAGTTGTAGTTGTAAAACAGTTTGTACAGATGTGATAAATGCTTCTATGTCAATTTGGGATACATTTAATACCAATGATTGTGATTATTTTGGAAGGGATAAATTTGATCCACATTTTTCCAAAAAATATCCAGAAGGAAGATATTATTGTGATAGTTCAATTCATCAGTTAAGAGTTTATTGTCCAAATAAAGATAAACCACGAGAAGAATTTGCAGGTGCAGTTAATCAAAAATTATTTTGTGATGATGACACACCTGAAATAGACAAGATTATTAGTGAGAAAAAAGGTAATCCTAATTGGTGTGAAACTAATCCGAATGCTATTAAACATCAAACATGTGCCGAAGAAGACAAAACTACAGCAAGATCAACTAGTAGTAAAAAATTAAGAAAATATTCGGAGCACTGTGATAGTTTGAATAAAATTCCAGATAATGGTCACACAACTACGATAAAAGATCATAAATGTACTAGTTATATAATTGATGAAGAAGATGGCAAGGCGAAAGCTTCTTTACAAATAAATTATGGTGAAGTCGGATTTTCAGCTAATGAAAATTATAGAGATAAAAATTATCCAGTACCTCCAATTATACATTATAATGGAAGTGCAGATCATCCTGGTATGGGTGATACATATGAAAATGAATGTAAAGATGATCAAAACCGCACCCCAATACGCTCTGAAGTAGGAAACCATTTATTTTATAAATATAGCGAAAATACAGATAAATGCTTAACAATAGATGATAAAAAATGTAATCCTTGTTTCAAGGTATCAGCTGAGGAATGTAAAAATAATTTAAAATATGGAATGTGTCAATATGTTAATGGAAAATATGTTAATGGAAAATATGTTAATGGAAAATGTAGTCCAAAAGAAGATTATAAAATTGATTTTACAAATACAGATAACCCGGATGGATCTTTTTTTGATGCTTCTTTTAAGATTGGAGAAAGTTTATATAAATATAATAGAGGCGGAAATGAAAAAACACATCACCCAAGATATAATCAATATGCTAAATATATTGATTGTAGAAGACATGGATTAGATGATTTTCAATGTTTTAATCCACATACTATGTCACACTTAGAAAAATGGTGCGATGCTTTAGGTATTGATGATGGTTATGAATCATGGAATGATAAAAGTTTTGGTAGTGACTATAGATATAATATTATGAAAATAGATATGATTCCTGATGCTTTTACTGATTATACAATAATGGATTATAACAACCTTGATGAATATGGAAACCCAACGCGTAAATATAAAGCTAATTGGATTGGTCTTCAAAAACCAAGAGCATTAGGATATTCTTTATACGAAATAGCTCCTTGGGAAAAAGCATTTGGAGGTTTTCATGGTCATACTGATGCTATGCCTGGTGGAAATTATGCTGAAACAAACTTAAATGATGAAATAGATCGATTATTATTTTTAAATAGAGGTTATTGTCCAACCAGATTTTATGAGGATGGGGCAGGTAGATTGGCTTCTAGAGGATTAAATAACTATGATGATTCTATAGGATTTGGTTATGGTCCATATTCTCCACATAGTCATCTGGCTTCTGGTAGATTAGAAGGTGATCTGAGTAATGGTGTAGAATCAATTCCTTGTACTTGGTTAAATCAGAGAGTAAAAGAACATACTAAAGTTTTATCTCAATGGTTAAGTGATCACAATACATATCATAAAATAAATCCTAGTTTTGGACTAATGAATGAGGGTATAGTTGGTAGTTCAAAATGTAATCTATCAAAAGTTAATGATGCAATTAATCGTTTTGAATTATGTAGAAGATATGGAATTGGTGGTGCTGAAATGGGACAAATATATTTTACTGATCCAGAATTTATTTATAATGAAAAAGATCGTGTATGTAGTGAGCATAGTGAAGAAACAGCGTGTAATGAAAGTAACATATGTGAAATAGAAAATGGTGAATGTGGAAGTAATGTTGGCGCATCTATAAGACGTAATCATGGAAGCCATTTATTTCAAAGATGTAACGCTAATACTATAATGGATTTTGAAAATATTTGTCAAAGATTAAATATTCCACTATATACTACAAATAGTACAAAATTTTTTAATACTTATAAATGTAATACTAGAGATGTAGTTAGAAGATTTAAATATTGTGTATCAAAAGGTGTAGATGTTTCTAGAGGTGAAGTTTGTGATGAAAGACTTATACAAGCTCAAGCAATGAATACAATAAATCAAGGTCTTATGATGCAGATAAGTAGAAATACATTTTATAGTTTAGTTTTAAATTCAATTACTCAAAATAGACATGAAGCAATTAAAGCTTTAGAACAAAGTCAAGAAATTGAACTTGATATACAAAAGGCTCAAAATCAAGATTTACTTGCTGCAACTCGAACTATTGCATCTTTAGAACAAGATATTATGAATACAATTAATCAAACGAATAGAAAAGAATCGTATTTAAAAAAAGCTCAAGAAGCTAGATTATGTGTTTTATGGAATATTGGAAATAGTGAGCAGAGTGCATTAAAAAATCAATCAATAATTCGAGACCCTTTTAATAACGCAATTGATATTACTAGTAAAAAAAAAAGAATTTCTGAAATAAATAATAAATGTAATTCTTATAAAGAACCATTTCCTAAAAAAATAGTTTATGGATTTGCATTTATTATTTTGATAATATTAATATTTGTATTTTTTAAAGCATAATTAAAATTAAAATAATTAATTTTAATTTTAATTTATATTATTACCAGTATGTGGAATTAAACCCATATCTCCTTGTGCAAGATCAAACATCCAAGAATAATTAGGTTGTAGTTTAATTTTATTATTATCTAAATCTTGTTGATTATCGTAACCATTAATATTATTATTTTTAGAATTGTATAAATTAAACATACCTATTTTAAATCTTTTATTTTCATATTTAAATTTAATTTCAAAATTATTAACAAAAAAATTATCTATTGCTGAAAATACAACATGATAATATCCACCTAAATATTTAGATGCACTTAAAATTTCATAAATATAAAATTCAGTAGTAAGATTTTTATTTAATTTTTTTAAAATTGGTTCTAATAAAATTATAATTTCTTTTTTATTAAAGTTAAATATTGGGTGAGTATTATAAAAAATAAATTTGTCACAATTAAATTCTTTAAAATAATTTTCTAATTTATCTTTTTTATAAACTATTTTTTTAGAATTATTAAATTCCTCTTTTTTCCAAGAAAAAAGTAATAATAATAAAATTAATATTATAATAATATTCATTATATATTATTATAATATTATATTTTAATTTAAAGCATCTTTTCAATTAATTGTAATTCGGTCATTAATCTTTGTAATTGTTGATCAGTAATAGTATTGTATCTTTCACCAGGAGCTGCAACTCCTGTATTTTTTCCAGATACAATTTTATTTGCTTGTAAATACGAATCGTACATATTTTCTCTAATTAATTTACTTTCAGGTATAGAATAATAATCTGGAAATCTATTTTGAACATAAACATTATTATCAGGTTCTTGATGATTAGGCATTATATATTTTATGATGAGATTATTTTTTTGAAAAAATTGATTTAATTAATAATTATTTAAAGTAAAAAAAAATAATATTAATAATTATTATGAGTATTAATCTTAATAAATGTATATCTGTTAAAAATATTCATGAACAAAATATCCAATGTCCATTTAAACGTAAGTTTGGGGAGTTTTGTGGTCATCATAAAAATGGTAAGTGTATAAAACGTTTTGATGAAGTAATTATATCAAATGAAAATGTGTCTTCTAATAATGATTTAGATAGTTCTAAAAAAATAAATATAAATGATTTTAATATATTTGAAGAAAAAGAAATTAACATATTTTATTTAACAAATACTCCTTTTCAAAAAATAAAAGTAAATATTTTAAGAAAATTTGCTAAAACAAATAATATTTTAGATATAAACATCTTAAAAACTATTCCTAAAAGAATTTTGTTAGATGAAATAATTAAATATTTAGATAAACAAGAATATTTTAAATCAAATATTAATAAAATTATAAAGGTACAATCAATAATTAGAGGTAGAAATACTAGAAATTTGTATGGTCCTGGTTTATTAAAAAGGAATATTATAAATAATGAATCAGATTTATTATCATGCGTTCCTGTTAAAAATATTCCTTATGATAATTTTATTTCAATAATTGATAATGATAATTTTGTTTATGCATTTGAAATTACAACTCTTAAAGAATTACTTGAATATAGTAAAGAAAATCCTTATAATAAAAAAAATTTCTCTGATAAAAATTTAAGAATTATATTATCTAGAATTAAATGTTTAGACTCAAATAATATTATTGTAAAAAAATCGGTTTTAACTAAAGAACAGAAATTTAGACATAGAATTTTAAATATATTTACAACAATTGATGATTTAGGTAATTATACTGACCCGTCATGGATGACTTCTTTAAGTTTAGAAGGTTTAAGAAAATATCATTATTATTTACAAGATATATGGTATTGGTCTTTTCAAGCTTCTTTAAGTGATAAAAAAAGAATTTATCCTCCTAACGGAACGCCATTTACTAACAGTCAAGGATTTATTAATTCTATTAAAAATATGGATGATATATTTCAAATAATTTTAAAAGATTTAGAAATTATTATTTCTAAAGAACATCAAAATGTTCAAAGAAATGATGAAGACAGAAAAATGGGGTGTTGGATAATTTTATCAGCATTAGTAAATGTTTGTCCAGAAGCAGCGGAATCAATGCCCCATCTTTATCAACAATTTGAAAATTGGTCACCGATTTAATAAAATAAATTACTTTAATTTTTATATAAAAAAATTAAAATATTTTTTTTTTTAGAAATTTATAAAAAAGCTGATATATTATCAACATCCTCATCATCTGTCTCTTCATCATCATAAACAATTTCTAAACCTTTCCAACCCGTTTTCTTATAAGCTTCATAATTTTGATCATCCATCCTTTTAATTCTTTTCTAGATGGTGCTTTATTACCAACATATGCATCTTTATACCAACCTTTAAAAGTATTATGTAAGGCTGAAATATATACATGCTTTTCTGGACATGCTTTAGTTTTATCATCAATAAATTCTAAGAATACATCACATTCTTTTTCATATTGTTTTGTAAATTTCTTAACTTCTTCAGGCTCTTTTAAACCAGTTTCTTTATAAATTTTAAACCATTGAATTAACATATACATAAAACATTCTTTCCATTTTACTAATTTTTGTGATAAATTATAATCTTTTTTAAATTCAAATGATTTTTTTTCATCTGGATTATCAACAAATTTTGATTTAAATTCAAAAACTCTTAATCTTCTCCAAGTACCACCATCATTACTTGGAATCTTTGGAAGATGATTACAAATCAAAAGTAACTTAAACTGAGGTTTAAAATCAATTGGTTCCTTAAATAATGCACGTGCCGTAATTTTATCACCACCTGATAATTCTTTCATATAACCAACATTAATTTGTGCATTTTCATCAGGTTCTTGAAATGTTCCAAACCTTTTTCCTTTTGATCGAGCCACTTCTGGATTAGCTGAATTAGAACTTGCTCTTTTTTGAGTTAATAATGTAATAGGAAATTTAATACAATAATCACCAAAACATGATTCAAATAATTCAACAATTTTACTTTTTCCATTTGCACCAGAACCAGTCCAAATGTGAAATTTTTCATCAGAAGTATGACCTTGTAAATAACTAGAAAGCAGTAATAACAAATATTCTCTCATTTCTTGAATCGGAGCTAACTGTTTAATAAAAGTATCAACTTCTTTATACATTTTTGAAGATTCTTTGAATACCTTATAATCAATCTTTGTACAATATGAAATATAATCTTCTGGTCTTCCTGGTCTAAACTTAAATTCTTTAAGATCAAATACCCCATTATTAAAACCGATTAAATCTCGATTTTCATCTAAACTCTCTAAGAATTTTTTATTCAAAAATACTTCTTGAGCTTCTTTCATTACGTCATCTTTAAATTTCCTAGTTCTAAGTTTAGAAATTAATTTTTGGATTTCAGATGATTTTTCCATAAATTTAGCCTTATCTGTTTCATCTGTATCAATAGCTTTACTTGTATAATATTTTACAATTTTTAAATATTCATTTACAATTTCATTTGATATACGTGATCTTAAACTTACTCCTTGGTCATCATCCTCCCAAATATTTCCATTAAATTTAAACCAAATATTATTTTTAAAAGTACAACATACAAATTCATGTCCGTACATTATATGTAATAATTTTGCTATTTCATTATTAGTTCCACCATTATTCTGCATTATATAATTAGTTATATCTTTACTAATAATGTCATTATATGCTTCAAGGTTATCTTCTTTTGCCCACATCTTTAAACTTCCAATTCCTAAATTACCAAATTGAAAAGTATTCCATAATTTCTCACATTTACCTTTTTCAAATTTTGAAGACTTTTTACTAAATTTTATCCAGTTTAAAAGTAGTTTTTCAGAATCTAAATTATATAAACACCAACCTAACTCCATCCACGATGTATAATCATCAGCTCTTTCAACTTTTAAAACTTCAACTAATTTTTTAATTATATCAAGTTGATCTAATAATAATTTTTTAAAAGGTTTTTGAACATTTTTACTTTTCTTTTTTAGATATGCTTCATCTAATTCTTTTAATTCAGTTTTCATTTCTTCTTCCATTCCTGGTTTAAACAATGTTATTTCATAATCTTTTCTAATACTTAATAATTGAGGTAAAGTATCAGGTGGAAATTCATCAATATCTATTTTATTTAATTTATCATCATATATATATGTTAATTTATAAGGTTTACAATTAGGTTTTCTACTTTGATACATCATCCAATTTCCTGTAATTACAGCTTTATCAAAAATATCTTGAATTGGATTTAAAGAAGATAAATCACAAACTATACTTCCACTATTTTTTATTACATGTTCTCTGGCTAAAAATTGAATTTCTTTTTCTACCAATATAAATGGAAACATGATATGAATACCGTCTTTAGTTTTACCACCAGAAACATATGGTTTATCTCTTTCAAATATAAATGCTTTAAAATTATCTTCTTTAATATCTAAATAATGAGTAAAATATTTATAATATAATTTTAAAATTTCAACAATATGAGATTCAGTATATTTTCTATCTTCATCATTAATATTAAATCTTAAATCTATATCAATCACAATAGGACTAGCTTTTGGATGTTTTTCAGTTAAAAATATACTTTTACCAGATAATAAATCTCTATTATATAATTCATAAAATTTTCCTAAATAATCATCGGGTATATAAAAACTGCCTGCATTTTTACCCATGGTTGTATGAGTATTTTCTTTTCCTTTTTCTACCTTAAAATAGATTAGGAATTCACTTAGTTTTTTAAATTTAGTTATAATTCCTTCATCATATATTTTTGATGTATCCATTATTCTATTTAACTTAGATTTTTTTTAAATGATTTTATTCTTTATATTTTTCAATTTTTTTATAGTCTCCATCAGTCAGATATATTATATAATTTTTTTTATTTGTATCCATATATAGCAGTTAATATAAAAAAAATTATTTTTTTATATTTTCCCATAGGAATTTTAAAATAATATAATATCTAAATTTAAACTTAAAATAGTCTTCAGAATAGTAATTTTTAATTTTCATTATATAATATTATTCTAAAAGAAAAAAAAATTGAATTAATTTATATTTAGAAATTAATTTCTAAGTAAAGAACACAACATGCAAATCTTTATTAAAACTCTTACCGGAAAAACAATTACCCTTGAAGTTGAGCCTTCAGATTCTATTGAAAATGTAAAAGCAAAAATCCAGGATAAAGAAGGTATTCCACCTGATCAGCAAAGATTAATCTTTGCTGGTAAACAACTCGAAGATGGAAGAACTCTTTCTGACTACAATATTCAGAAAGAATCTACACTTCATCTTGTTCTTCGTCTTAGAGGAGGATATTAATTAAATAACTTAATATCTTTTTATTTCAAATATAACTAAAGCAGTAGAAATAATTTTTTCTATAGATGAAAAGTATATATTATAAATAATCATTAAATTATTATGTAAATCATTTAAATTTTTTATTTCTTTTAATTTTTTTTCTAAATTTTTAATAGTTTTTTCTTTAATAGATATGCTAAATTTGTTATAATTTATCATATCAGAAAATGGTAATACGTGATTATCACTAATAATTACTGGAATTGAGCCAGCACTCATTGATTCAATTAATCTATATGATAATCCAACACTAGTTCCTCTAGGTATAATTGTAAATTTTGAATTATATAATAAATTAACATAAGATTCCAGATTTTCATGATTTAAAATTTTATATTCCATATCTTCACTTAAATCTAGTTCTCGAATAGATTCATCCTTTATAATTAAATCAATAGTATTATATTTTATTAGTTCATTTCGTAAATTATTTTTTAAATCACCTCTGAAAGAAGCCAATACTAAACGGTCTTCTGGTTCATCAATTTCATCATCAGAAAACATATATAATGGAAATAGTGGAATTGAAATATGTTTTTTTAAATCATGATTTTCTTTATTACAACTTGTTTTAAAATAAAATAAATTTGGATTATCATAAATTGGATAATTTTTATTTGAAAAATCAAAAACTATATGTGGTTTTTCACTATTTATATATTTAAGATTTTTTATTTTTTGATTTATCATTTTTAAATTATATTTAACAAATTTAAATGTGAATAATGTAAATGAAATTATATAATAATCTGCTTCTTCAGGATTTATAGTTCTGTGCGAATGATTACATAAAGTTAAATATGATTTTTCAATCCATAAATTAAAAAAATAAAAATGAACCGATGATAATTTTTCTATTTCAATAAATTCTAAGGGATAAATAAAAAACTTCATTAATAAATTAATAAATTTATTTTTTAAGTAGGAAATTAAATTCCATCATGTTGAGGTAGAACGAAAATAACAACTTTTCTTCGTTTTCCACTCTTAAGTTGAAGGATAAAATTTGGAAAACCGGTATCTAGATATGCATAATATTCCTTGTGATCGATACGATATGGACCATATTTTTCCTCTGAGTAAAATGTAAGATGAGATTTTGCATGATATGGACCCAATACTTCAAAAATAAAACCTTCGATAACTTGAATCTGTTCTAATCCGGGATCCCACCATTCATTCGCAGCATCACCTTGGATTTTAATACCTTTAATACGCATTTTAATATTGTCATATTCTTTAATCATTCCTTCAATATCATCTTTTGTATAAGTTTTATTTTGAATAAAAGTTTGAACTAATTTCACCAAAAAAAGGTTGTAATGTGATGGGAGTTTTACCATGTTTGATTTATTAATTTTTTTTACATTACATTATATAATTATAAAATAAAAAAAATCAATTTTTAATTAAGGTAATTGACCAATTTCCAGCTGAATAAATATAATCTTCAATTAAATAATTATTACATAAATTATATAATTCTAGGTCTTCGAAAACATGATAAAATCTATAAAATTTTTTTCCATATTTATTCCATTCAACCATATTATCTCTTTGAATAAATTGTCTTTTAAATTTATCAGGCTGTTTTAAAGCCCATACTGAAATAAATACCTTACCTTTCGGTTTGGTAATTCTCATTAATTCATTTATAGCTTTTAATCTTTTTAATTTAGAATCTAAATGGTGAATTACCGCAACTGAAATTGTATAATCAAATAAATTATCCCTAAGTGGTAAATTCATATTATCAGCAACAATCGATGATAAACCTTTATCATAACAAATTTTATTAAAATTATAACAAAAATCTAAACCAATAAATTCACAATCTTTTCTATACATATTCTTACCGTTTCCACAGCCGATATCAGCCACTAAAGAATTAACTTTAAAACTATCTATAAACTTTTTAACTGGTGTCCATACATGATGTCGTGTTTCACTAAAATGCGAAGCTATTTGTTCATAAGTAATTTTAACATTTGAATCATTCATATTTAAAAAAAATTAAAAAAATAAAAATTATTATTAATCAAATTTTTATTTTTTTATAGACTAACTAATAACTATCTATGCAGACAAGCCTTCATGCAATGAAGATGCCACTACATTTGGCGTTCCTCCATGATAATGGTCGCAATATACCCCATAACCCATTGGCTTACTGCACCACCGACACTTGGAAAATGCCTCTACAGGTGTCGTTTGAGATTCACTTGTGATAACCAAAATTGGTTCGGTTGTTTCAACCGTTGTTTCAACCGTTGTTTCAACCATTGTTTGTTCAGATTGTTTGGACATTGTTGTTTCTTTATTAATATGTGTAATATAGTTTTTAATTATAAAAAAATCAATTTTTATTTTTTTAAATACTAATTAATGTTATTTAAATATTTATAAATTCTTTCTGATAAAACTTTTCCTACTTTCCTACTTTTTCCTGAATTTTGTATAAAGGTAATCGGTTCTAATAATTTTATACTGATGTTAGGATCAGAATTACTATAATTTTTACATAATTCACTCATAGTTGGGTATTTATTGACTATACACTTGGCGATTGTATTAGAAACTCCAGGAATTTGTGATAATTGAGCGATATAACAATTTTCAGGAGTTAAATTATCTTTTTTTTTTAATTTAATTACACTCGAATAATCTTTGTTTTTAAATTTAAAATCATTTTTAGTAAATTTTTTTAATAAGGTTTTTATATATAATACTGTTTCTTTCATATTTAATGTTCTAATTACAAATAATTTATCACGAAACATTGTATTTAAAATAGATCCGACTTCACTTGATTTATCTGTAGATTTAAAATATTTAATATCATTATTACCTTCAATCAAATAAGCTATATTAGAAACATTTGAATTTAAAAGTCTTAATTTTTGTTCTCTATGTCTGCCATCTTTAATAGAAGAAATTAAATCTGCTTGTGTTTTTCTTTCAATAATTAAAACTATTTCACCATCTGGATTTGTAATTTGAAAATCACCTAAATCTAAATTTTCTGTTTCAAATTCTATCTCATTAAATAAAGGTATTATACTTTTTTCACGATTATCGATAATTAATTTCATTAAAAATTATTATTTAATTAATCTGTAAGTAAAAATTGATAATTTAATTAATAATTTATTAAATAAAAAATTGATAATTTAATTAATAATTTATTTAAATAAACAATTAAAATGCTTATTAATTATATTTTAAAAAAATTTATATTTATTAATGGAATATTTGATTTATTAATGGTATTTCTACACCTAACTATTAATTGGTCATGGTGGTCTCAATTTAATATAAAAACAGATTATTTATATTTCGCATTTTTATATGGTTATATTAGAGTTTTTGAAAATAATAATTTAAATTTAATATTTATTAGTTATTTAATTGAAACAATTTATTATATAAATAATTATATGTTTTGTACAGCATATTTATGTAATTTTATAAATTTATTAATACTATTATTATACGAAAAATAAAAAAAAAATTGATTTAAAATTTTTTTATTTTTATATTATTTTAAAGAATAATTAATTATGCCTCAAGTCTCAGAAAAAGAACAATTAAGTAAAATTAATAAAAAAAGAATTTTAAGAGAAATTAAAGATATACAACAAACACCGATTGATCCAGATAATAGTATTTACGAATCTTCACCTGGATGTTATGTATGTATTAATGATGCTGATATAAATAATCACCAAATTATGATAATTGGTCCAGAAGGAACACCATATGAAAATGGATTCTATATGTTTGATTTTACATATAATAAAAATCATCCATTTGAAGCACCATATGTTAAATACCTAACAACTGACGGAACAGTTAGATTTAATCCGAACCTGTATAGTAATGGTAAAGTTTGTTTATCTATTCTAGGTACATGGGCTGGTCCAGCTTGGGAACCGACTATGTCTTTAAGGGTAGTTTGTGAATATTTACGTTCTATTTTAACAGAAAATCCGATTCAAAATGAACCTGGTTTCGAAAATTGTTTAGATAACCAATGTAAAATGTATAATAAATATGTAACTAGTGAAAATTATCATTTAGCAATTTATAAAAATTTATTTAAATTACCTGAATTACTTAAACCATTTCATAAAACAATTAATTTAAAATTTATTGAAAATTTTAATAAAATTGTCAATAAATTACAAAAATTAGATGATATTGATAAATATTTAGGACAAAAAATTTCACCATATCATAGAGATTTAAGATATTCAATTAAAAATAGTATTACTTTTATAAATAGTCAATTTTTAGCATTGTATTATTGTAGTACAAATAATTTATTTAAAGAGAAACAATTATACGAATATGATTTAATAAAAGATGTATTTAATAAAAATAAAACATTTATCTTATTTGAATTAGTAAAATTATGTATTGTAAATATTAATAAAAATCCACAAAAAGAATTTAGTCATCCACAAATAATTGCTTCTATTTATAATCATCTCAGTAAATATAAAGGTAATGTTAATAGTTTTTTAAATTTAGAAAAATTTATTATTCAACATTATAATATGTATAATCCAAATCTAACATTTAAAGATTATATTAAAATAGAAATAAATAAAGATATATTATTTGATTTAACATTGGAACTTATTTTAGAAAATATTCCTAGTTATGATTATCCAAAAAAAATTAATATTTCTAATGGTGAAAAAAGTTTATATTGTTCAATTAATGATATAGTTAATATTAATGATCTAAATGATTAATTCGTCTATTGACCATAATTCCCAATCCCCATTAGGTAAAATTCTTTCAACTATTAAAGGTATTTTTTTTTCCATTAATTCTTTAATTGCAATTTCATAACTACTTGTCTCCCCATCTACATCTACTAAAACTGGTGCATTTTTATCAATTTGTACCGTTCTTGTTCCAAGTAATCTTGCTTTTTCATATTTTGTTAAACGATTTGGAGAAATTCTCTCGTCCTTATTTAAACATCTTCCTGTTTTATCCATTTACTATTACTTAATTATATATTTATTTTTATAAATCAATTTTAAATTTTAAAAAAAACAAAATAATATAAAATTAAATTATATAGAATATTTATTAAAAATAGTATTTAAATTTTATAATAACTTTTACATAAACAACATATGTTAATAATAGTTAAATCACTGCATTTATAAAGCTTTATATCAGTCTTTTTATTACAACTTTTACAGGTATCTTTAATAACAGGTAAAGTTGGATCATCGCATAAATTATTATACTCAGCTACATCATCACATACAATAAAATCTTGATAATTTTTTGAATATACTTTATATTCTGATTCATCTTTAATATCTTGTGTAAAATTACACTTTTTACAATAAAAATTAAAGGTTTCAAGTGATTGATTTATATATAAAAGGTTATTACATCTTTTACAAAATTTCATATTTACTATTATATTAGATAATATAAAATTCTTTTAAATCAATTTTATAAATTAAATAAACATATAATTTTTTTTGTTAATTTTTCTTAATGTCTTTCCTTCTTTTTCAGTTATATTATATTTATCATTAAATATATAATCACTAAAAAAATTATCATACATACTCTTGTTAAAAGATGAAACTAATGTGTTATTTTTTTTCAAATATTTATCTTTATCTTTATCTTTATCTTTATCTTTTTTATTAAAAGATGATACTATCACATCGATAGTAGTTAAAACTAATTGTGAAATATTAATAATTTCATTAATATCATTAACTAAATTATCTGATATTTTAATATCATTTTTATTAATCGTATTATATACACTTGAAAAAATTCTCCAAACATCAAACTGAATTATCCAATAATTTAGGTCTTTTTTATTAATTAATTTATAAAAAGAATCAAAGTTATTTTTAAATGAATTTGGATCACTATAATGAAAAGGAAAAAATCTTTTTAATTGTTTATGTAATTGTTTATATACAGATACATTATCTATATTTTTTTTGGATATTGAATATGATCTACCAAAATCAGCAATTCTAATTTGTACTCCTTCATTTTTAATTTTTACAGAAGGTTCCTTATTTTTTACATGTTTATATTCCCAATAACCATTTATAGTTTCTTTATTTAAAAATATATTCCCACTATGTAAATCTAAATGAATTATTTCTTCATTAAGATGTAATACTCTTAAAGCCAATAATATTTGTTTTAAAATTGATGTAATTAAATTTGTATGATTTTTATTTTTTTTTAAATTAGATAAAAAAGTATTTAAATCTATATCTGATAATTCAGTAAATATTAATAATGAATTTTTTTTATATTTTTTATAATTATTTAAATGAGTGTTAGAGTCATTTTTAATTAATTTAAGAATGTGATTTAATTTTTCATAACTTTTAGGAAAAGATGTAAAATTATTAAACTTATCTTCGGTAATAACATTCGAATATTTAGACAATTGATAAATTATTTTATTAATATTATCATTATAAGAATTCATAATTTCTATTTCATTTACAATTCCGTTAATATTTGTATTTTTATAAACATATTTTCCACTATGCGTGCAAGTTGTATTATGATAAATTAAATTAAAATGAGGACATATATCTCTAAGAATTAAATAATTTAATTGATTCATAATATTTATTTCTGTATTTGAATAATTTTCTTTTAATGGAATAATTTTTAAAGCTATTTTTTTATTTTTATTAATTACAATTTCATATACCTCTCCATCTCTACTATTTATTGATTTACCTAATATTTTACTAAATTCAATCTTAATATTTTTATTAAATAAATATCTTTTTTTATTTTCCATTTCAATACATAAATCTTTATTAATTTTAAAAAAATTTTTTATATTCTCGAAATCTAAACTTCTATTAATATTCATATATATATAATATAATTTAGATTATTTTAATATAAAACCATATTTATTATATTTTAAATTATTATTATCAATATATATTAGTTCACCATTTATATATTCTTGTCTAATAATATTAACAGTTTTATAATAATCTAAATATTTTAATAATAAATTTTCATAATTTAAATTATAATCTAAAGAAACTTCCTTTAAAAAATTTATTTTTTCTTGATAAGCATATTTAATTATTGATTCCATATTAAATATTAAATATTAAATATTAATTATTATATGTATATTTATATATCAATTTTTTTACTTCATGATTAATTATTTTTATAATTTTATTCATTTGGGTATCATTAATTTGTTCTTCATATAATTTTGAAATATTATTTTTTCTTAATAGTTGATCTCGTTGATCAACTACAAATTGTGAATAATTTCGTATAAAATTAGTTAAATTAGTTTTTTGTAAGTTTATATTAATAGATTTTTTAATTAATTCTTCCCTATTTTTATCAGGATTAGATAATCTTAAATCAGCATACCATATACTCCATGCACTACAAAAACCAAGAGGATCTCCTATACTTTCTTGTGATTTTTCTAATTCTAATTCAATTTCTTGTAATTCTTGAATACCTAAATTTGGACAAAATTCATTTGGAGATAAATAATTAATTTTTTTATTAATTTTATAATAAAAATCTTTTAACTTTTGATCTAAATTATTATTAATCATATGAGATCCATAAGGTTCAAAACGTTCAATTTCAAAAGTGTTCTTATTAAAAATTAAATAATTTGCATGTCCTCCAGTTTCAGGATCTAAAATTCTTAAAGGTGAAATTATAAATTTTATTTTTTTATTTTTTAAACAATTATTAAAATCATTTATATAATTTTCATAATATTTAAGTTTGTCTGTAGATTTTCTATAATCCAATCCATAATCGCTAAATGATAAATTAGATATATCAGATGATATTGGAGCACAATCATTTTTATGTTTTTTTAATAAATATAATAAAGCCATAATTTCATTAATAGGAGTTCCTTGAAATGTAGTTCTTATTTTTTTATTTTTTTTTAAAAAATTTATTTCTTCTTTTATTTTAGGTAATTTTTCTATACAATAATTTATGTTTTCTATACATTTTTTTTTAAATATAATTTGATTAATATATTTTTGATGTTTCAAATCTAAATATTCATAAGCCATTTTACCAACATTATTTTTAAAAAAAAAATTACCTTTATATTTTATAATTAAATTAAGGTATTCCTTATTTAAATTTTGATTTTTACATAACATATGAACAGATGAATTTAAATTTATATTAATATTATTTAAATCAAAACCAGAAGATAAAAGTTTTTTTAAATATTTAATAATTAAATTTTCTTTTAAATAATAAAATGAATGAATTATACTATTTGTTTGATAAGAAACATAATTTAAATCTTTAATATATTTTATTAAAAATAAAAAATTATTATAAGAATTATTTAATATACTTTGTAATAATGGACTTATTTCATCTTGATTACAATGGTATAAATTAATATTATATTTAATAAATAATTTTAAAATATTATTATTAACATTTTTAAAATTTTGAAATAAATTTATTAAACAATTATTTTTATTTGTATCTAGTGAATTTACGTTTGAAATTATTAATTTAATTATTCTTAAATTTTTTTTTTTAGAACTAATATAATAATTTAATACATTTTGATCAAAATTATTTTTGGTATCTAAATCAAAATTAAATTTAAGTAATACATTTAAATAATTTGTTCTTTCATAAAAAGCCGCATAATGTAGTAATGTATTATTATCTGAATCGTAATAATTATAAAAATTTTTTTTTAAATTTAAGAATTTTAATATTATTTTATTGTCTTGTTTAATACCTTGGTGAAAATAAGAAATATTATTAAAAGATTTATAATTTAAATTAATTTGATAATCCGGTTTATTTAATAAATAATTTAAAATATAATTATTTTCAACTAAAATTGCTTCAAATAAAATATCATTTTGATTATTATTTTTAATTTTAAGATTTATATTCGTTTGTTTTAAAAGTAATAATGATATTTCATTAAAGTGATATCTAATTGATAAATGTAGTGGTGTATCACCTAAATTATCTTGAGAATTAATAATATTTTTATTTTTATTTGATTTTAATAATTTTTTTATTTGGATAATATTTTGTTTTAAAATTTCTAAATGTATATTTTGATTAACATTTTTTATTTTATTCATTATAAAATATTTAATATATTATTTACTGACAAAAAAAAAATCTTGTCTATATGTATATAAAAAATGCCAGAAGTTAAAAACAAATAAGAAAAACAAATTGATGAACGATTACAAGAGTTAATTAAAGATTCATATGGAAGATCAGATGGTGGTTTTGATAGAGCTAGATATCAAAGATTATATGCAGAAAGAATGAGTGGTAGATTGGATAAACATGAAAATATAGGAATTCAAAATTCAGAATATTTTGACAAAGATGACCCTGTATTTAAAAATATTATGAAGGATGAACCCTATGCTACTGATGCACATGATTATTCTAAACAACTGAATCGATTAAAAAATATGAATAAAGGAAGAAATTCCGAACTCCCGGAAGTTAGAACAGATCTTAGGACTTACTTAGGAACTGGATTCACTGGTGAAAAAACACCTGGTGGCGCTGTTGGTAGTCCCACACCTGATGATGATATAAAAAAACTTACTTCTGTTCCAGAATTATTTGTTAAAGAAAGAATATTAAGTGAAGAAAATGGAGAAATTAGATTAGTAAATGTTGGAGATCTTGTTAATCATATTCACTACAAAATTATGGTTGAAAGAGAAATCCCAGAAGACTCAGAAAAGAACCAATATTCATATAATAATATAGTTAATATTAACAAAGCTGCAAGAGAAAGACTTGCTCCATACGTAAGAGCTTTTCTTGCAACTTATGAAATGACTCCTCAAATGGTCAGAAGAGTTTACTCTCAAAAAGATAATAACCTAAATGGTGATGGTATAGATCGTCCGGATCCAGCTTTAAGAGGAGCTGTTACTACTCTTGCACAAAATATAAGTAATAATACTACAATGTTGCCTTTGATTGCTGCATCAGCTGGTAATAGTATGCATAGTATACTTGGTATTGGTGGTGGTGGTAATAATCCAGATAAACTTTATAATATTTTTAAAAATAA
>Ga0206127_1000372_pt1 | contig 57097 bp, 64 predicted proteins | sample Helgoland_Spring_6_FD_148646 | JGI IMG/M metagenome (GOLD analysis project Ga0206127, IMG submission 148646) | Pelagic subsurface seawater microbial communities from Kabeltonne, Helgoland, North Sea - Helgoland_Spring_Bloom_20160419_1 | ecosystem: Environmental > Aquatic > Marine > Epipelagic ...
AGCCGCACCCCCAAAGCGCACCAAGCGATCTGAATCGCGCGCGATCATCCCTGCCAAACGCTCTGACACTTTGAAGCCTCCAGCAGCCAAAGCGATGCCATCTTCAAACAGCGTATCCCATTTCTGATTGCCCCACTTTTGATGCGCGCGTTCCATCAAGGCAGGCGTGCCGGGCACCCCGACAGAACGGCCACCAACAACTGCATCCCAGAACTTCAAGGGCGCACCTGTGTCGTCCTGAAACAAACGCGGCGTCGTTTCAGAAGGAGCTGTTTCGCGACCATCTAACGTGGTCACCGCATCGCTTTCCCCATCATACCAAACTAGAAAAGCACCGCCGCCAAGACCCGAACTTTGCGGCTCTACCAATCCTAAAACGGCCTGTACCGCGATCATCGCATCCGCCGCGGTGCCCCCGCGCGCGAGCACTTTTGCCCCCGCTTGCGACGCCAAAGGATTGGCCGCAACAATCATCCAATCCTGTGCCTCGACAGGCGTTCCTACCAACTTGGCATTCAGCGAAATCGTAGTCTCTGGCTGCACCGCATCTGCGGCCTCCTGAGCATGCAAAACAAAAGGCGCAAGCAGCGCCAATCCCGTTGAAATCAACCTTTGGCGCATACTCTCGTCTCCCCCTAAATCGCTTTACAACATGCCCGGCACAACCTGATCCGGCGGGCGGTGCCCATCCGCAAAGGTCTTGATATTAATGATAACTTTCTCACCCATCTCCAAGCGACCTTCCTGCGTGGCCGATCCCATATGCGGCAACAGAACAACGTTCGGCAAGCCTTGCAAATGCGGGTTCACTTCCGATCCATGCTCGTAAACATCAAGACCCGCGCCCGCAATTTCGCCCGCTTTCAGCATCCGCGTCATCGCGTTTTCGTCAATCACTTCACCACGCGAAGTGTTCACCAAAACCGCGCTTGGCTTCATTAGCTTAAGGCGACGCGCATTGAGCAAATGGAAAGTCGTAGGGGTATGAGGACAATTCACAGAAATCACGTCCATACGCGCGACCATCTGATCAAGGCTCTCCCAATAGGTCGCCTCCAAGCTGTCTTCGACCTCAGCGCGCAGACGGCGACGATTATGATAATGAATTTGCATCCCGAACGCACGCGCACGCTGAGCCACCGCTTGCCCGATACGACCCATGCCTAAGATCCCTAGGCGACGTCCACCGACGCGACCACCGAGCAATGCAGTTGGGGCCCAGCCTTCCCACGCACCAGATTGCATCACGTTGAGCCCCTCTGGGATACGCCGCGTCACCGCCAGTAAAAGCGCCATAGTCATGTCAGCCGTATCATCCGTCAAAACGCCCGGCGTGTTGGATACGAGCACACCTCTTTGGCGCGCAGTCGCAACATCAATGTGATCAACCCCGGCACCATAGTTCGCGATCAACTTCAAACGCGGCCCAGCCTGCGCCAGCAAACCCGCATCGATTTCGTCCGTTACTGTCGGCACCAAAATATCGGCGATTTTCATCGCATCCGCCAATTCAGCGCGCGTCATTGGCGTGTCATCATCGCGTAATATCACATCAAACAGCTCTTTGATCCGCGTTTCCACTGCATCGGGTAGGCGTCGCGTCACGACAACACTCAAGCGTTCTGATGGCATCTTGCACTCCTTGCGTCTTTTCAAGCGATCCGTAGAGGTGCAGAGTGCCCAAAAGCGTCGGTCGCCACAAGAACCTAGACGCAATAATATTACGCAGTGAAAACACGGGCTCAGAAATGAAACCAATTGCAACGCTTTTGCGGGCTGGCCTACTTGCCCTCGTCGCCACGACTGCCAGCGCGTCAGAGCGCGGTGCAGTGACCAATCTGCCGCTGCCGCGCTTCGTCTCCCTCAAGGCGAGCGAAGGCAACGTGCGCCGTGGGCCCTCACTGACTCATCGCATTGATTGGGTGTTTAAACGTCGCGATATGCCCCTCGAAATCACCGCGGAACACGGTCATTGGCGCCGTGTGCGAGACCGTGATGGTGTGGGCGGTTGGGTGCACTATTCCCTACTCTCGGGCACACGTTATGTGCTGATCGAACAAGATATGCTCGCGCTTTATCAACGCGCGGATCCGGCTACACCTGTGGTGGCGCGCCTAGAACTCGGTGTCATTGCGCGCCTTGGCAAATGTGGCCCTGAATGGTGCCGCTTGTCATCATCCGGCTACAAAGGCTGGGCCCCGAAACAATCCCTGTGGGGCGTTCAACCCGAAGAGCTTCGCGACTAACGCTCTGCTCTTCCTATTTCCAAAATATCTTGGGGGCTGGGTTACTAGTCCCCTGCCTTTCGGATTGGCGAAGCCAATTCGAAACAAGACTTATCGACAATAACTTCCAGAGCGATGACGCGCCGTGTCAAAATGGAAATGATCCTGATGGTAGCGATCCGCATTCGGTCCCAAAACCGTGCCAAACAGGCCACAAGCCGCCTTGTGCATCTGCTTCAAAGCTGGCCCATTCTTCGCAGAGCGCCATCCCCTCAGCACGGTAATCACTTCATCATTCTTTAGCTTGATCCCGGACACATCAATCGCGCGGCCCTTACCATGCTCTGAAATCTTCGCACTCTTTTTGTTGTTGCGCGTGCGGCACGCGTAATGCGCGGCGACCCGCAAGGACTTCACACCGCCACCACGATTGCCCAGCGCAGGCTTAACACCCTTTTCAACCCACTTTTTCAAAGCCTTTACAGTCCCGCAATCCATGATCGAGAATTGGCTCAAAACCACACCCGACACGGATCGCACCTTCACAGCATTTTTCACACCGCAGCCGCGAAAACGACCGGGCACAGCACCAACCACATCCCCTTGAATGGAAGGATCACCACACACAGCCCCCTTCGCGCGGGCGCGCTTGGCTTTGCGGCGCTCTCCCATAACCTTTTCCGCCAAACCCTTTGGCCGCGTCACGGGATACAAAGAATTCTGCAAACCCACCGCCGCAGAGGCCAGAATAATCTGCGCGTCACGCCCCATCGCCTCTTCCGGTTCGGACACTGGGCGCAGCTTGGGCCGATGCGGGAGCGCTGCTTTCACAGCCTCTAATGCTTTCGCAGAAGGGCGCAATTTAGGCCGCATCAAAACAGGGTTTGCCACTTCACCTCGCGCCAAAGGACGCATCATTGCATCGGGCGCAATCGCGGCCGCAGGCAGAGCCAAACACCCAAAAAACAGCTCAGCAACCGATCGCTTCATGACTTCGATCGTCCAAAATTCGGGGCATCTGTATCTTGCCCAGCCTCAACAATACCGCGCCGGATCGCGCGCGTGCGGGTGAAATAGTCATGCAACATATCGCCATCCTCCGTGCGGATTGCGCGTTGCAATGCAAAGAGCTCTTCCGTGAAGCGCCCCAAAATTTCCAACGTCGCGTCTTTATTGTTTAAGAACACATCGCGCCACATGGTAGGGTCGGACGCTGCGATGCGGGTAAAGTCGCGAAAACCCGCCGCCGAATAGTTGATGACTTCGCTATCCGTCACGCGGCTGAGGTCATCCGCAACCCCGACCATTGTGTAAGCGATCAAATGTGGCGCGTGGGAGGTCACAGCCAATACTAGATCATGATGATCCGCATCCATACGCGCGGTCTTAGATCCCATCGCTTGCCAAAGCGTCTCAATACGATCAACGGCGGTTGCGTCACTTCCCTCAACAGGAACAATTAGAAACCAACGATCTTCAAAAAGCTCCGCGAAGCCGGAACGCGGGCCAGAATGCTCCGTCCCTGCAAGCGGATGCGAAGGGACAAAATGAACGCCTTCGGGAATATGTGGCGCGACGGCATCGACGATAGCGCGCTTCACCGACCCAACGTCCGTGACAGTCGCGCCCTGCTTCAAAGCGGGCGAGATCTCACGCGCCGCACTATCCATTGCGCCAACAGGCACACAGAGCACAACTAGATCCGCACCCTCAACAGCCTCTACGGCGGTGTCATAAATACGATCGCACAGACCAATCTCACGCGCCGTCGCCCGCGTCTCGCTTGAGCGCGCATAGCCAACGACTTCGCCTGCTAAACCATCACGTTTCATCGCCCAAAACAAAGAAGACGCAATCAAGCCAAGCCCGATCAACGCGACACGATCATATAGCTGGCTCATCGAGCACCGCCTTTAAACTGACCCACCGCATGAGCCACTTGGCGACACGAGGCTTCATCACCAACCGTTATGCGCAATGCATTTGGCAGTTTATAGCCCTTAACACGACGCACAATCAGACCCTGACCTTGCAAATATGTGTCACAGGCGTCCGCCTCTTCCTCACAGCTAAATCGCGCAAGTATGAAGTTCGCGAGGCTCACATCAGACGGGACCCCGTGTGCGGCCAACGCATGTGCCAGCCAGTCGCGCCATTTCGCATTCGCTTCACGGCATTGCGCCACATAGGCTTGATCCTGCACGGCGGCCAAAGCTGCGTGCAAAGCTGCATCATTCACGTTAAACGGCCCACGCACGCGGTTCAGCACATCAATAATCGCTTTCGGGGCATAGCCCCAGCCGACACGCAGTGCACCAAGTCCATAAATCTTAGAGAACGTCCGCGTCATAACAACATTTTCACGTGCCTCAACCAATGCCGCGCCACCATCATAGCCTTCAACATATTCCGCATAAGCGCCATCAAGAACGAGGATCGCTTGCTCAGGAATACCCGCAGCCAGGCTCTCAAGCTCGGAGAGCGCAATCATAGTGCTCGTCGGATTATTTGGGTTTGCAATGAACACCAGCTTGGTCTTTTTCGTGCAAGCCTCAAGAATTGCATCCACATCCGTGACACGGCTTTGTTCTTTCACCTCGACAGGCTTTGCGCCCGCCGCACGCGCAGAAATCGCGTACATCGCAAAACCATGCTCTGTGTGGATGACCTCGTCACCTTTGCCACAATAGCACTGGCACAGAAACGCGATGATCTCGTCAGAACCGGCACCACAAATGATCCGCTCTGCATCCAGATCATGGGCCTCTGCAATCGCATTGCGCAATTCGGCATGATCCGCAGACGGATAGCGATGCAAAGAGCGTGCACCCGCCTCATAAGCTTTCACAGCCGTGGGGGACGGTCCAAACGGGTTCTCATTAGAGGACAGCTTAACCACATTGCTCACCCCCTCCACATGCGCAGCGCCGCCCTGATAGAGCGGGATATCCATAATGCCTGCGCGGGGTTTGATCTTGCTCATAAGCGGTCTCCTTATGGGCGTTTTATCTTTGCAGGGACGGGAAGGCTAGCGGGAAAGGTGGCTGTGCTCGCTCCAATTGCTAAGATAGCCAGACACAGCAATTTCTTACAGAGCAGATATGCGCACGTACGTCCACTTCGTCCGCTTAGCGGTCATCAAAAAGAGGCTCTGACAATGATTGCAGCAGCCGATATGCAAAGCCGCATCCAAAACGCCCCCCCCCTAAGAAAAAGGCTCACAACAAGTGCGAGCCTTTCAAACTTTATCGCGAAGAAACTTAGTTTTGTGCGTAATATTCGATGACCAGGTTTGGTTCCATCAGCACCGGATACGGTACATCGGACAAACCAGGTGTGCGTGTGAATGTCGCTGTCAGCTTGGAGTGATCAACGTCCATATAATCAGGCACGTCACGCTCTGGAAGCTGAACCGCTTCAAGGATCGCGGCCATCTGCTTGGAACGATCGCGAACTTCTACTACGTCGCCTTCTTTGACGCGGTAAGATGCGATGTTCACTTTCTTACCGTTCACACGGACGTGTCCGTGGTTCACGAATTGGCGCGCAGCGAAAATTGTTGGAACGAACTTGGCACGGTAAACAACCGCGTCGAGACGGCGCTCGAGCAAACCAATCAGGTTCTCACCTGTATCGCCTTTAACACGATCCGCTTCTTTAAAAATCTTCTTGAACTGCTTCTCGGTCAAATCACCGTAGTAGCCTTTCAATTTTTGCTTTGCACGCAGCTGAAGACCAAAGTCGGATACTTTGGCTTTACGACGCTGACCGTGCTGGCCGGGACCATATTCACGGCGATTCACTGGGGATTTCGGACGACCCCAGATATTTTCGCCCATACGGCGGTCAATTTTATATTTGGCAGATGTACGCTTGGTCACAATCTGGATCCTTTCAAGTTTCAATTTTGAAAGGTGCTGTCCTTTAAACAATCCTGCACATGAAGTAAAAGCAGAACGATCCCGACAGGCATCCCCTTACGAGGGCCACCAACACCAATGAAGGCGCGCATATAGAGGGGGTGTGGACGAGTCAACAGCCCTGAGGGCTAGCGAGCCAGCTTTTTACAGGCTGCGTGCCGTGGACACGTCACAAGATGGTCGTTGACCATGCCAACCGCCTGCATGAAGGCATAAACGATTGTAGGGCCACAGAATTTAAACCCACGTTTCTTAAGATCTTTAGACACCTGAGTGGACAGATCCGTAAAGGCTGGAACCTCCGCCAAGGTGGTCCACGCATTCTGGATCGGACTGCCCCCAACATAGTCCCAAAGATAGCGATCAAAGCCTTGCTCTTGGTCGATGCTTTGCCACACGCGCGCGTTACTGATGGTGGCGGCTATCTTGCCGCGATGGCGGATAATCTCAGGATTTTGCAGTAAACGCTCGATATCTGACTCTCCCCAACCTGCTACGATATTAGGATCGAAACCTGCAAACGCTTCGCGAAAATTCTCGCGCTTCTTGAGGATCGTTATCCAGCTAAGACCTGCTTGAAACCCATCCAAGATCAGTTTCTCCCAAAGCGCGCGGCTGTCATATTCAGGCACACCCCAATCTGTATCATGGTAATAAATGTAAATTTCTTCTGAACCCGCCCAGCCGCAAATTTCGCTCATCACCATACCTTCGAATTTGATTCATCTAATGTTCTAATCAAATCGGAACAAAGTGGGAGTATTAAACTCTTGTAAAGAGATTCGAGCCTATCAAGTGGCAAACCCAAGGAGAGCAGCCATGGCGCCTGAGCACAAACTCAACAGGATTGATCCTCAGAACAATAGCAATCCACTTTCAGCGGCGGTGAGCCAGCGTGATCGCTCGACTTTGGATATGGTGCGCACTGCATTGGACCATAAGCAGGTTATGCTGGCTTATCAGCCTGTCATGGCTTCAACGGGTGGTGTCGCGTTTTACGAAGGCCTCATTCTCGAACAGGGATGAAACCGGACGTATCATCCCTGTTCGCGAATTTATTTACGTTATTGAAGAAACTGAAATGGGAGGCATCATCGATTGCCTTGCCCTTGAAAAGAATATGCGCGCGCTGCGCAAAAATCCAACGCTTCGCCTGTCTATAAACATGTCTGCTCGTTCCATCGGCTACGGGCACTGGAAGAAGGTGTCAGAACGTAATTTGCGCACGGCCCCCACATCGGGCGAACGCTTGATCATGGAGATAACCGAAACATCAGCCATGCTTGTGCCGGAGCTGATGATCTCCTTCATGGCAGAACTGCAAGAACGCGGCCTTTGCTTTGCGCTTGATGACTTTGGGTCTGGCTACACCTCGTTCAGGTATTTGCGCGACTTCTACTTCGATATGATCAAGATTGATGGCCAGTTCATCCGTGGCATTTCGAATGATCCAGACAACCAAGTGCTTGTGCAGGCGCTTGTCTCGATTACTAAGCATTTTGAAATGTTCGCTATTGCAGAGTTTGTCGAAAACGTCCAGGACACGGAATTTCTGGCCCAGAACGGGATCGACTGCTTGCAAAGATATTACTTCGGTGCACCCACAGTACGCCCCCCTTGGGCCGACGCGAACAACGGCTTGCAAGCCAACGCCTGATCTCGCGCGAGCCATGCACCGCATGCAACCCAGTCCCGATACCTTTGACTGAGACACCCTGTCCGTTTACAGGTAGTACTCGCTCACGCTATTGACCTGCCGGAATGCTGACCTGAGCAGAATCCTGCACCATCTCCACATGGGGTTGCGCGAGATTTATGCTAAGCTGGTCTCATCACGTCTGAGCAAAAAGGGATCAAATGACAAATATCGTAATCGCATCCGCCGCCCGAACTGCCGTTGGCAGCTTTACGGGGTCCTTCGCTAACACGCCTGCACATGATCTTGGTGCCACAATGCTAAAAGGCCTTGTCAAGCGCGCAGGCATCGATGCCGCTGACGTATCTGAGACAATCCTCGGCCAGGTTCTGACAGCCGGTCAAGGCCAGAACCCTGCGCGTCAAGCACATGTGAACGCGGGTCTACCAATCGAATCTTCTGCTTGGTCCATTAACCAGGTTTGCGGCTCCGGCCTTCGTGCCGTTGCACTCGCCGCACAACACATTCAGCTTGGAGATGCGTCTATTGTCGCTGCAGGCGGTCAAGAGAACATGTCCCTTAGCCCCCATGTTGCGCATCTGCGCGCGGGCCACAAAATGGGTGATATGAAGTACATCGATAGCATGATCCGCGATGGTCTTTGGGATGCCTTCAACGGTTATCACATGGGTCAAACCGCTGAAAACGTCGCTGAGCAGTGGCAGATCAGCCGCAACATGCAGGATGCATTCGCTGTCGCGTCCCAAAACAAAGCGGAAGCAGCTCAGAAAGCGGGCAAGTTCGCTGACGAGATCGTTCCATTCGTGGTTAAGGCGCGAAAGGGCGACATCATCGTCGATCAAGACGAATACATTCGTCACGGCGCAAACCTGGAAGCTATGGCAAAAATGCGCCCTGCCTTTACCAAAGACGGCTCTGTCACTGCAGCAAACGCATCTGGCTTGAACGATGGCGCAGCTGGCGCACTTTTGATGAGCGCTGATGAAGCAGAGAAGCGCGGCATCGAGCCACTCGCACGCATTGCATCTTACGCAACTGCGGGTTTGGACCCATCCATCATGGGCGTTGGCCCGATCCACGCATCCCGCAAAGCGCTGGAAAAAGCTGGTTGGAAGGCCGAAGATCTCGACCTTGTCGAAGCGAACGAAGCGTTTGCAGCGCAGGCATGTGCGGTAAACAAAGACATGGGCTGGAACCCAGAAGTCGTTAATGTCAACGGCGGTGCAATCGCGATTGGTCACCCAATCGGCGCATCCGGAGCGCGTATCCTCAGCACGCTCCTGTTCGAAATGAAGCGCCGCGACGCGAAAAAAGGTCTGGCAACGCTTTGCATCGGCGGCGGCATGGGGGTCGCTATGTGCCTCGAACGCGTATAAATTTGGTCGTGAAGGGTGCAACGCAGTGCCCTTCACCTCTCATCCACACCTTTTCAAGAAACATTATTGCTAAAAATTAATATAATTGGTAATAATATTATAAACGCAAATATGAATTGGAGACTACATCATGGGAAGAGTTGCACTCGTCACAGGCGGATCACGCGGCATCGGCGCGGCCATTTCGAAAAAGCTACAGGCTGATGGTTTTACAGTCGCAGCCACATACGCCGGAAACAATGAAGCCGCAGCAGCTTTCACCGCTGAAACAGGCATCAAAACCTACAAGTGGAACGTTGCCAGCTATGAAGAAAGTGCCGCGGGCATTGCTCAGGTCACAGCAGAACTAGGCGCGATCGAAGTTGTTGTGGCAAACGCGGGCATCACCAAAGACGCCCCTTTCCACAAAATGACTCCAGAGATGTGGAACCAAGTCATCGACACCAACCTAACAGGTGTGTTCAACACGGTTCACCCAATCTGGCCTTCCATGCGTGAAAACAAGTTTGGCCGCGTCATCGTGATTTCCTCGATTAACGGTCAAAAAGGTCAGTTCGCACAAGTAAACTATGCGGCAACGAAAGCTGGCGACTTGGGCATCGTGAAATCCCTCGCACAAGAAGGCGCGCGCGCAGGCATAACAGCCAACGCAATCTGCCCAGGCTATGTCGCAACAGAAATGGTTATGGCCGTTCCAGAGAAAGTCCGCGACAGCATCATCAGCCAGATCCCTGCAGGCCGCCTTGGTGAACCAGAAGAAATCGCGCGTTGCGTCGCTTTCCTAGCATCCGACGATTCGGGTTTCATCAACGGCTCCACGATCTCCGCAAATGGCGCACAGTTCTTCGTCTAAGACGTTTACTGACCGACAACAAAAAAGCCCCGAACATCGCGTCGGGGCTTTTCCTTATTCAATTCTTAAAGACGCGTTAAATGTGCTCATCCTCAAGATGCAGCTTAATATCGATAAGGACCTGCTGGATCGCGACCGTCTCTTTCAACAAGCGCTTCGCTTCATTCATCGTTATCACCCCGTCTTCGATGAAGATATTGTACTCCGCTATCAGCATCGCAAAACGTTGGCTCAGGGCAATAACGCCCTCATTGACGCCACCTTTGTAATCTAAATTCTTGCGGCGTTCATCACAGGATAAGGAAATCCCTTTAAGCTCCACCAACGCCGCTGTGACATGCGGATAAGAGGCTACTTATTCCAAAGCCGCTACCGCATCCACTGGCATAAAGCGATCCGCATGCTCTTCATTGTCGGAATAATAACGACCGAGGGTCGCCTTAGACTTGCCCGTCAATTCGCACGCAGGTTCGATGCCCACGTCCTTCACCAACACTTCGGTATGCTTCTTAAGATAACTGCCTACACCGGCCATACGTCTACCCTCAAAGTCCCCAAGTGCATTTACAGGGAAGTTCCCAAAAACATTCCCGTTAATCCTCTGGCGGTAATGTGACATTTGTAAACCATTCCGAAAATTTTCGGATCATGTGGGTAGCCAGTAACCCTTGTTTAGGAGCGTTTCGCTGGGGAAGGCATTTTAGCACTCTTTCTGCCATGGTGCATCTCTAGCTCGGGTAAGAGTATCGGGCGTAGCGATCAGGTTTTTTGATTGTCACGCCCTTTTTTTGCCGCTTTCATCTTCATCTTCATCTTGCCAGCCCACCAATTCATCGCCAAAACCCTGAACATGGCAAAACTGTATTTCCACTATTCAACGATGAACGCGGGCAAATCCACTGTGCTGCTTCAGGCCGCGCACAATTACATCGAAAATGCGATGCAAGTGTATTTGCTCACCGCGCGTTTCGACAATCGTGCAGGGGATGGCCGGATCGCGAGCCGAATCGGCATCGGTAAAGAAGCGGATACATTTGATGTAGAAGACGATCTGTTTGCCAAGATCAAAGCACGCCTGAACGACGGCCCCTGCGCCTGCATCTTTGTCGATGAAGCACAGTTTTTGACCGAAGATCACGTGTGGCAGCTCGCCCGTGCTGTCGATGATCTAAAGGTCCCAATCATGTGCTACGGATTGCGCGTTGATTTCAGGGGTAAACTCTTCCCCGGTTCCGCAGCCCTGCTCGCGCTCAGTGATGAGATGCGCGAAGTGCGTACGATTTGTCACTGCGGAAAGAAGGCGACGATGGTCATTCGTCAAGACGACACAGGCCGCGCCTTGACCGAAGGTGAGCAGGTGCAGATTGGCGGCAATGAGGTTTACGTCTCCCTTTGCCGCCGTCATTGGCGCGAAGCGACGGGCAGCTAGACCAGATTTGGCAGCGCCTCGCCTTTTGCAAAGGCCACTGCGTTCTCCACCGCCATCAGCCCCATACTTGTGCGTACTTCTAGTGTCGCGGTTCCAAGATGCGGCAGTAGTGTGACGTTTTCCATGGCTTTCAAAGCATTCGGCACTTCGGGTTCAAATTCGTACACGTCCAGCCCTGCACCTGCAATATCGCCTGCCTGCAAAGCTGCGATCAAAGCGACCTCTTCCACCACTTCCCCACGCGCGATATTGATCAAATGCGCATGCGATTGCATCGCATTCAAGATCTCCGCATTAATCAAATGTGCAGTCGAGCCACCCGGCACGGCCACCACAAGAACATCGACCTGCGCGGCCAATGTAACAAGTGTTTCCACCTGTGTCGCTGCAAAATCCATCAGTTTGCGCGAGCGATTGAAGTAGCTCACCGTCATCCCAAAACCGAAATGACAACGCCGCGCAATAGCTTGGCCAATGCGCCCCATACCAACTATGCCCACATGTTTGCCGCTCAAATGCAGCCCAAGCATTTGGGTCGGGTGCCATCCTTCCCACGCATTCGCGCGCACCAAGCGTTCACCTTCGCCCGCACGCCGTGCGCTCATCAGCATCAAAGTCATCGCAATATCAGCGGTCGCATCCGTTACGGCACCCGGCGTATTGGTCACCTCAACCCCAGCGGAGCGCGCCGCATCCGTATCGATATGATTGAAGCCCACACCGAAATTCGCCAACATTTTGCCCCGCGCTTCAGGTATATCCGCAAAAACATCAGCCGAATAAATGTCACCCAAGGTCGGCAAAACGACATCATAGTCACGCAAGGAAGCACGCAACTCATCTGCATTCATTACAGCTGTGTTGTCGCGCACGTCCACATCAAAAACCTTGCGCGCAGCATCGACAACCCGTGCGGGCAAAGGCCGTGTGATCAACAATTTCATCAAAACAATCTCCCTCCCATCGGCACATCATGATCCGGTGCAATCAGCACCACTTCACCGTTGTCGTCCGGCACGCCAAGCACCAAAACTTCGCTCATAAACTTACCAATCTGACGCGGTGGAAAATTCACCACGGCCATAACCTTTCGCCCAATCAAGCCCTCTGGACTGTAATGTGTCGTCACCTGAGCCGAACTTTTCTTCACACCCAAATCGCCCCCGAAATCCACCTGCATCTTAATCGCCGGTTTGCGCGCTTCGGGGTAAGATTCTGCATGAATAACGCGGCCCACGCGAATATCGACCTGCATGAAATCGTCGAAACTTATCTCAACCATTGCCTAATTCCTTCGAGCGATCGGTCGCCGCTTTCACGGTCGCCTCCAACAAAGGCATCAACGCTTGAGACCCCATTAACACCTCTAGACCCGCTTGTGTCGTGCCATTAGGCGAGGTCACGTTGATGCGTAATTGCTCTGGAGCTTCCTCGGCGACTTGCGCCAACACCCCTGCCCCCGCAACCGTCGCTTTCGCCAGTTGCATCGACAAATCTGAAGGCAATCCTTGCGCCACTCCCGCCGCTGCCAGCGCGTCGATCATGTAAAACACATAGGCCGGGCCAGAGCCGGAGACACCTGTGACTGCGTCCATTTGAGACTCGCTTTCAAGGCGTACAACTTGTCCCACAGCACTTAACAAAGCTTCAGCCAAATCCAAATCCGCACTGGATGCATTGCCATTGCCGATGATTGCCGTAATCCCCTTTGCCACGGCCGCGGGTGTGTTGGGCATGGCGCGCACTATGCTCGCATCATTGCCTAGCGCTGCTTCATAAGCTGCAATCGAAACCCCCGCCGCGACGGACAAGAACACGACCCCTTCTTTCGGCAAGGCTACCAAGGCGGGCAAGGCTTCGCCCATCATCTGCGGCTTGACAGCGATCAGCACAACGGCCGGAGCTTCGGGAAACTCCTCATTGATATGAACACCCGTGCCGATCAGCCACTCTGACGGATACGGATCTTGCACCCAAACCGATCCCGCAGGCACACCATGCGCCAGCCATCCCGCCAGCATGGCGGAGCCCATTTTGCCACAACCCAGCAAAACCATGCCGCGTTCGTTTACCGTCTCTAATGTCATGTGATCCCCCAAAACTACCTTTAGGGGAAAATGTTACGCGCGCCCGTAAGCCTCTGCAATGGCGACTTCGAGCGCGTCTTTCACGCTGCGATCCCCCCACACAACCAATTGCAACGCTGGATAATAACGTTCCGCACTTGTCACCGCCGCGCTGATCATCGTATCAATCTGATCCGGCCCCACCACCTGACCACCTGCCAAAACCAAACCATAGCGGTAGACCATCAACTGCTGATCTTCCCAATATGTATAGGCCCCCGCCCAGCAGCGATCATTGATCGCGTTCAACGCTTCATAAAGCTTCGGCAGCGTCGCTTTGGGTGGCTCCATCTCAAACGTGCAAATCATGCGCAGGGTTTCATCATAGGCGGACCACGCCAGCGTGATCGAATAGTTACGCCACTGACCTTCCACCGACATCGCGATTTGATCATCGTGAATGCGGTCAAATTCCCATGCGTGATGCTCTGCAAGATGCTCCACCAGATCAATCGGGTGAATGTCGTCTTCGATGTAGTGCTCGAGATTAGCCATTTTTCGCCCCTAAATCTGTGCTAAACCAATGCATCTTGTGAAAGCTTGGACTTTTTCTACCACATATCGTGAGGTTGTTGCATCAACCTGTAAAGCTATAACTTGGGGATAACCTCAATAAGTTGTGGACAAAAAAAGACCCGCCACAAAATGCAGCAGGTCGGTCATGGACTGTAGTGCTAGAGACGCTTACTTAGAGGCAGCGTCCATTGCATCCAAGCGCGCCTTAAGCGCATCGTTCTCTTCGCGTGCCTTTTGCGCCATCGCACGCACCGCATCAAATTCTTCACGTGTCACAAAATCACGATCTGCCAACCAGCGATCCATCAAGGATTTCATCGCGGTCTCTGCTTCGGTCTTTGCACCCTGCGCCACGCCCATTGCGTTGGTCATAAGTTGCGAAATATCGTCCAGAACTTTGTTTCGAGTTTGCATATTTGCCTCCATCGCACCATTTGACTGATATATGGGCTTGAAAGCAGCAGGCCACAAGGCGTCAACTCGGCGCATCCACGCGAGAGGCAAACACCATGCGCGCAGCGATCCAGTTTCCACCGATCTCACCAGAGATCTTTTCGATCGAGCTGTTCGGCTTTGATTTTGCGCTGCGTTGGTACGCGATGGCATATATTATTGGTATCCTCATCGGCTGGCGCTTGGCGCTGACGGCCGTCAAAGCCGCAAGGCTTTGGCCCGACAACACATCTCCCATGACGCCTGCGCAGGTTGAAAACTTGCTGACCTCAGTCATTCTAGGCGTCATAGTGGGTGGCCGTCTTGGTTATGTGGTATTCTATCAGCCCGTTTATTATCTCGCTCATCCGCTCGAAGCGTTGATGATCTGGCAAGGTGGCATGTCTTTCCACGGCGGTTTACTGGGTGTGATCGCTGCGGGTCTGTATTTCTGCGCGCGCACAGGCATTTCCAAATTACACACAGCAGACATGATGGCACTGGCCGTCGCCCCTGCGCTTTTCCTTGGCCGCTTGTCTAATTTCATCAATTCCGAACTTTGGGGCAGACCAACAGATCTACCTTGGGGCGTTATCTTCCCGGATCGCGCCGCCCAAGCCTGCAGTCCTTTTATCGACATCTGCGCACGCCATCCTTCACAACTTTACGAAGCTATCCTAGAAGGTCTTCTGTTAGGTACTTTCATCCTTTGGCTCGTCTGGCGGCGCGATGCGCTAAAGAAACCAGGCATCATCATGGGCACCTTTTTTGCGGGCTACGGCATTGGGCGTTTCCTTGTTGAATTTGTGCGCCAACCGGATGCGCAATTCATCACCCTTGAAAACCCGCTTGGCCTTGTGCTGCAAACGGGCGGCTACAGCTTTACCATGGGCCAACTCTTGTCGATCCCAATGATCCTGATCGGGATCTGGTTTATTCTACGCGCCCGCAAAGCATGACCCCACTAGAGCAAATACTTAAGAGCCAAATCGCCACGCAAGGACCGATGAGCGTGGCGGAGTATATGAGCACATGCTTGCTCCATCCCGAGCACGGCTATTACAGCACACGCGATCCCTTTGGCGCAGGCGGTGATTTCATCACAGCGCCAGAGATCAGCCAGATGTTTGGCGAATTGATTGGCCTAACGCTTGCTCAAGTCTGGATGGATCAGGGCCAACCCGCAAAAATCGCTTTGGCAGAACTCGGCCCCGGGCGCGGCACCTTGATGACCGATATATTGCGCACGGCCAAGGCAGTGCCCAGTTTCGCGCAAGCCTGCGAGATACATCTTATTGAGGCCTCCCCAAAACTACGCGAGGTTCAGGCAGCAACTTTGTCAGCGCATACCCCAATCTGGCACGACCATGTTGATCAACTCCCCAGCGATCTTCCGCTGTACGCAATTGCGAATGAATTCTTCGACGCACTCCCAATTCGCCAGATGGTCCGCGACGGTGAGAGATGGCGCGAACGCCAAATTGGCCTCGAAAATGACGCGCTCGCCTTTGGCCTAAGCGCCCCTGCCCCGCTCACCACCTTGGATCATCGCCTGAGCGATACAAAAGACGGTGATCTAGTTGAAATCTGCGCGCCTGCCCCGCTAATCATGCGAGCGCTCGCGGAGCGGATAGAGACAAATGGTGGCACAGCGCTAGTCTTCGACTACGGCGATTGGCGCTCGCTTGGGGACACCTTACAAGCGGTCCATGCTCATGAAAAAGTATACTCCTTGCTCAAACCTGGGCAAAGCGACCTGACCTCTCATGTCGACTTCGAAGCGTTGATCACCAATATGCCTTGCACACATTCCCGCCTGACTCCGCAAGGCGTCTTTTTGGAACGTCTTGGCATCACAGATCGTGCGCAAGCCTTGGCGAAATCCTTAGGCGGCACAGCCTTGGAGCGCCACATCGCCGCGCATCGCCGCTTGGCCCATCCAGATGAAATGGGAACGATATTCAAAACCCTCGCGCTCTTTCCAAAAGGCGCACATCCACCCCCAGGATATGAAGCATGACTATTGAGACCTTCAAAGCAGACATTCTTAGAGATGCGCAGCACGGCTTTTTCACGCGAAAAGGTGGTGTATCAAGCGGGATCTATGAGGGTCTGAATTGCGGTGTCAGCTCCAATGATGATGCGCAGGCTGTTATCAGCAATCGTGCGTGTGTGGCCGAAACGATGGGTGTACCACCGCTCGCACTTGTGGGCGTGCACCAATATCACAGCGCAGATGTCGCCGTCATTGACGTGCCAACGACCGAGCGCCCGAAAGCCGATGCAATGGTAACCAATCAAAAAGGCATCGCACTGGGTATCCTCACCGCGGATTGTCAGCCAGTACTATTTTCGGACCCAGTGGCCGGCGTCATCGGCGCAGCACATGCAGGTTGGAAAGGCGCGCTTGGCGGGGTTCTCTCCAACACGGTCGCTGCTATGGAAAAGCTCGGGGCCAAACGCGACAAAATCTTAGCTGCAATCGGGCCATGCATTTCGCAAGCCGCTTACGAAGTCGGTCCAGAGTTCTTTGAAGACTTCATCGCGCAAGATCACAGTTTTTCGCGCTTCTTTGCAAATGGCCAAGAGGATCGCATGCTATTCGACCTACCCAGCTTTGGCCTGCACATGCTGCGCGAAGCGGGTGTTGGCTCTGCGGAATGGATCCGACACTGCACATACCAAGATGCAGCGCGCTTTTACTCCTACCGTCGCACAACGCATCATAAAGAAGCAGACTACGGGCGCCTGATCTCCTGTATCCGTTTGTGAACAATCATGGGGTTTCCTTGCTATTAACCCAAATCGGCCCAAAGCCCGCCACTTTGCTGGCCCAATCGGGCGGCATCACTGTTCCTGAGACGTAAACAAAAACAAGTATCAGGCAGTATTCGATATGAAACCCAAGGCACGCTTTATTGCATCGGTTGTGAAGACAGCAAAATCTGACATCCCGGCACTCCCTTTTGGGCGCGGTGCACGTCGTGCAGCGTTCATTGCTAAGCGCGCAGATGAGAAAACAGATCGCAAATCAGCCTAACCCAAATTCCAAGGTCTCCCTTTGAAGTCCATAATAGCGAGGCGATTCGGCTCTGTAGGTGTGTAACGAGCCCGCTTCTGGGCGACATTGTGGCAGCTTTGCCTTTTTCTGACGAAACAGTCTGCGCATAACAAGTACGATTGATGAAGAAAGAAGACAAAATTGACCTAAATTTTTACAGTTGCCCTCAGAGCATGACATCCATAATTCAGATTTAACGACTTGTCCGGTCGTCGTTGTTGGTGGGGGCCGACGCGGTTGTGACATACCTCGATTGGTATTTTCATGGCGAACCAGCTCTCTCCCGCTTTGCGGTCCGAAAACACATATTCCCTTCTGGGCAAAACAGATCGGATTGCGCCTTCCCAAGAGCGGTCTCAACGCACCCAGCGCTCTTATACACAAATTTGCGATCGCAACGCTCCTTCCTTATAGCAACGCGCGCACCTCTCATCACCTTGCACCCGCCACTGATCTGTTTGAAGCAACATGTTCAGCCTTTGCACGTGGCGCATTGATCTCCACAGCAATGGGCCCTGTTGCCATTGAAGACCTTTATCCCGGCGATCTTGTGGACACGGTCAATGGCGATCCGATGCCTGTCACTTGGATCGGCTCCACTAGTTTTGTGCCAGCCCAAGCCCTTCTAACCTCCTCTTTCAAAGGCCTTATGCGCTTGGTTGCGGATGGCTATTCTAAACCCGGCGCGCTTGGCTATCTACTTTTGGGTCGGAACACGCGTTTTCTGCAAAGCTCACCTGCGCTGAAAGAAAAGATAGGGATCAGTGCTGTTTTGACACCTGTGCGCGATCTGGAAAACGGCTTCTCCGCCTTCTTGGTCTCACCCCCCAAGCCCTGTGCACTTGTTCCATATTCGCACCGCAAAACACGCGGCGGTCTATGCAAATGGACGCGCGGTTGAAACATATCATCCCAGCAAAGGTGTCGAGGACTTGCTAGGCAACAACATGCGCTCGCTCTTTCCAAACATTGATAGATTCGAAGATCTCTGCGCGTTGGCTTGACCCCGCATGTCAAAAGACACGCTCGAAAGTCGGACGCGCAATTAAGTCACTCTGACTGGCTTAAGCGCTCTTCAAGCACATCAAAGGGAACCCCAGGCTCGTCTTTTGCTCTGCGAATGACGAGCGACGTTTTCACGCTGCCCACGTTTTCGGTGGTCAGCAATTGCGATGTGAGAAAGCTCTGGAAAGAGCTCAGATCGGGTGCGACGCATTTCAGCACGAAATCCACTTCGCCGTTGAGCATATGACATTCCCGCACAAGCGGCCAACTGCGGCACTGCTCTTCAAACGCGCTTAAATCAGCCTCTGCTTGGCTTTGCAGGCCGACCATCGCGAAGACTTGCACCTCAAACCCAAGTTCGCGCGCATCAACCTCCGCGTGATAGCCTTTGATATAGCCCGCTTCTTCAAGCGTGCGCACACGGCGCAAACAGGGCGGAGCAGAGATTCCAACGCGTTTCGCCAATTCGACATTGGTCATGCGACCATCAGCCTGCAATTCCGCAAGAATTTTGCGATCAATCGGATCAAGTCGCGTGCCAGCCATCAGTGTCCCCTAAAATAATTTTATCAATATACTCTAGCCGCCCACAGATACGCAATAATGTTTCGTACTTGCGCAACAAAATTATCAGAGCCGTAAAAACTGGTCCGCATACTCGCAAATCCGTGATTGGAGCGCTTGGCGCTTTTAGCGGCCCCGATTCCACGGTATAGGGAGTGCGAACTTCAGGATAGGACACCAATCACATGGCCGAAACCCGTCATTCTAAAGTACTTATCATTGGGTCTGGTCCTGCTGGCTATACCGCAGGCATTTACGCGAGTCGCGCGATGTTGAACCCTTTACTCGTGCAAGGAATCGAGCCCGGTGGACAACTAACAACAACCACAGAAGTTGAAAACTGGCCCGGCGATACAGAGGTCCAAGGCCCTGATTTGATGGTCCGTATGGAAGCCCACGCCAAAGCAATGGGCTGTGAAATCGTCAGTGACATCATCTCTGATCTCGATCTGTCTGAAAGCCCGTTCAAAGCTAATAGCGACAGCGGCACGCTTTATACATGCGATGCTGTGATCCTCGCGACAGGTGCGCGCGCGAAATGGCTTGGCCTTCCGTCTGAGGAGAAATTCAAAGGGTTCGGCGTGTCCGCTTGCGCAACGTGTGACGGCTTCTTCTATCGCGGCATGGAAATCGTCGTCGTAGGTGGCGGGAACACGGCCGTTGAAGAGGCCCTGTTCTTAACCAACTTCGCCTCCAAAGTGACGCTAGTACATCGCCGTGATGAATTGCGTTCCGAAAAAATTCTTGAAGATCGTTTATTGAAGAACCCGAAGATCGAAACGCTCTGGTTCCATGAAATCGAAGAAGTCTACGGTACCGATGCTCCGCTCGGCGTAGAAGGCGTGAAAGTGAAGCACACGAAAACAGGCGAAATCACCGATCTGCCCTGCAAAGGCGTGTTCATCGCCATCGGCCACGCACCCGCGAACGAATTGGTCAAAGACGTGCTCGATACCCACATGGGCGGCTACGTTGTGACCCAACCCGACAGCACGGCAACCTCAATCCCAGGTGTGTTCGCGGCAGGTGATTTGACGGATCACAAGTATCGACAAGCCGTAACCTCCGCTGGCATGGGCTGTATGGCCGCCCTGGAAGCAGAGCGCTGGCTAGCTGAAAACGACGACTAAACATCTGGAATTTTGAAATATTGCAACGCGCCTCTCAACCGGAGGCGTATTTTTCGTTGCGCATTGGGCACGTTCAAACACGCCACATTATGAACACTTGCGCGAAAGTTTGAAATGTTAGGTTTGAAGATTGTTCAAAAATGAACAAACATTTAGAAGACAACCATGTACACTACTGAAATCAAATCGCAGCCTCAAGAAGAGGATCAACTCTTCCGCTTCTTGCGTCAGCTTGATCTGACGCCAGACGCATCGCAGCGCGTGATTGCCAGTGCGCTTGGCATCTCCCTAGGTCGGCTCAACACGCTTTTGCGTGCTACGGCTGACAAAGGCTTCATCAAGATTGGTGAGCGCAACAGCACCGACAAACGCCAGCGCGTCTCTTACGAAGTAACGTTTCGTGGCGCGGCCGAAAAGGTGCGCCTTACCGATCAATTCCTTACCCGAAAATTCGCAGAATACGACGCACTTCACGCCGAACTAACAGGTGCCACAAGCGGACTAGAACCTTTCAAGCACAGGACCAAACTGATGCAAAATAATCTTGCTCCCATCTCCGAACTTTATGTCAGCTACGAGTCAGCGCAAAAGCTGAAGGTCGAAGCCGCAAACCTTACCTCGCATGATATGTCCCCGCGTCAGATTTGCGATCTGGAACTGTTGATGAACGGCGGCTTCAACCCGCTCAAAGGCTTCATGTCCGAGGCAGACTATGACTGTGTCGTCGAAAACATGCGCCTCGCAGATGGCGCGCTTTGGCCAATGCCAATCACTTTGGACGTGTCTGAGGATTTCGCACAGACCATCGAGCTTGGCCAAGACATCGCACTTCGTGATCAAGAAGGCGTTATTCTAGGCACGATGACAGTTACAGACCGTTGGGAACCGAATAAATCTAACGAGGCGATTAAGGTTTTCGGTGCCGACGATGACGCCCATCCAGCGGTGAATTACCTTAGTAATCAATCAGGTAAAATCTATTTAGGCGGCCCCGTCACAGGCATTCAACAGCCGGTTCACTACGATTTCCGCGGTCGCCGTGACACGCCAAACGAGTTGCGTGCGTACTTCCGTAAAATGGGTTGGCGCAAGGTTGTTGCCTTCCAAACGCGTAATCCACTGCATCGCGCACATCAGGAACTCACCTTCCGCGCGGCGAAAGAAGCGCAAGCAAACCTGTTGATCCACCCTGTTGTTGGCATGACCAAGCCGGGCGATGTGGATCACTTCACCCGCGTGCGTTGCTACGAGGCGGTTCTTGATAAATACCCAAGCTCCACAACCTCAATGTCTTTGCTGAACCTCGCTATGCGTATGGCTGGTCCGCGTGAAGCAGTTTGGCATGGTCTGATCCGCGCAAATCACGGCTGCACGCACTTCATCGTGGGCCGCGACCACGCTGGCCCCGGCAAAAACTCCGCAGGCGAAGATTTCTACGGGCCCTACGACGCCCAAGACCTCTACCGCGCCAACCAATCCGAAATTGGCTGCGAAATGGTTGATTTCAAACACATGGTTTGGGTCGCAGAGCGCGCGCAATACGAAGCTATTGACGAGATCAAAGACAAGGACAAGGTCACAATCCTCAACATCTCCGGCACGGAACTTCGTCGCCGCTTGTCCGAGGGCCTCGAGATTCCAGAGTGGTTCTCTTTCCCTGAGGTCGTCAAAGAATTGCGCCGCACGAAACCACCGCGTTCCAAGCGAGGTTTTACCGTCTTCTTCACCGGCTTCTCCGGCTCCGGCAAATCCACAATTGCGAATGCTTTGATGGTGAAACTGATGGAAATGGGTGGCCGACCTGTGACGCTTTTAGATGGTGACATCGTGCGTAAGAATCTCAGTTCCGAACTGGGCTTTAGCAAAGAACACCGCGATCTGAACATCCGCCGCATCGGCTATGTGGCCTCTGAAATCACCAAGAATGGCGGCATCGCCATCTGCGCACCCATCGCGCCATATGCGACGACCCGTCGTGCTGTGCGTGAGGATGTGGAGGACTTTGGCGCCTTCGTCGAAATCCACGTAGCAACGTCGATTGAGGAATGCGAAAAACGGGATCGCAAAGGTCTTTATAAGCTCGCGCGCGAAGGCAAGATCAAAGAGTTTACAGGTATTTCAGACCCTTATGATGTGCCTGCAAACCCTGAACTCAGCGTTGAAACTGAAAACGTTGAAGTAGACAATTGCGCGCATCAGGTTCTTTTGAAGCTTGAAAGCATGGGCCTCATCGCCGCGCAATAACATAACAGGGCGCGTAGTTATGCGCGCCCTGTTCTACCAAACTTGCTGATAGAGCGCGACAATCTCATCTGCACTCGGCACACGCCGATTGTTTTGTGGCGATCCTGAAGCAAGCGCTTGCGATCGCACCCAGTGTCATTGGCTTAGCCGCACTTGCTGTGGCCACAGCTGCCGCAAGTCATGCATCCCTCGACCATACGCAGATCAAATTGACCGCAGCTCGGGCAGGCCTTGCCGCGGTTCTGCGGTATGCTAACGACCTCAGCTTTCGGATCGCTCTTAAGGCCCATGCCCTCCCCCTCGAGGAAACCGATCTGGATCAAATGCTGCTCCAAGACACCGCCAAGTGCCGCAAGGATGGATGGAATATACTTGCCACCAACCCACGCACCACCGCGCGGATCAAAGACCGCTTTCAACTCTTCCACAACAAACGACACGTCGCCGCCACGGCGGAACACCGCCGACATCATCCGCGTGAGCGCAACTGTCCAAGCAAAATGCTCCATGTTCTTGGAGTTGATGAACACCTCAAACGGACGGCGACGACCGCCTTCGATCACATCGTTGACAGTCAAATAAATCGCATGCTCACTGTCAGGCCATTTTAACTTGTACGTCGCGCCTTCCAATGATTGCGGACGATCCAAAGGTTCGGACATATAGACCACATCGCCGTGCGGGCGCATGGGTTCCGCGTCCGTGTTGGCGATAACTTCTGGCGCGTCACTGTTGTCTTCAGAGACGCTCAAAACGGACCCCGTCACATCGTTCGGGCGATAGGTTGTGCAGCCCTTACAGCCACTATCCCACGCTTCCATGTAGACCTCTTTGAAATCGTCGAATGCAATGTCTTCAGGGCAGTTAATTGTCTTGGAGATGGAGCTATCGACCCATTTCTGCGCCGCAGCTTGCATGCGCACGTGATCCAAAGGCGCAAGTGTTTGCGCATTCACAAAGTAGTCTGGCAGTTCCTTATCACCAAACTTGTCGCGCCACATTTGCACAGCGTAATCAACGACTTCCTCTTCTGTACGCGAGCCGTCTTTCTGCAAAACCTTGCGCGTGTAGGCGTATGCAAACACAGGCTCGATACCCGACGACACGTTGCCAGCATAAAGGCTGATCGTCCCCGTCGGCGCAATCGAGGTCAGCAAAGCATTGCGAATACCATGCTCGCGGATCGCGTCGCGCACGTCCTCATCCATGTCCTGCATCGCTCCACTGGCCAAATAAGCCTCAGCGTCAAACAAGGGGAACGCGCCTTTTTCTTTCGCCAAATCGACCGACGCCAGATATGCGGCGCGCGCAATTGCGTGCAACCATTGATCCGTTTGACGCGCCGCTTCCTCGGAACCATAGCGTTGTCCGACCATCAAAAGTGCATCCGCCAAACCGGTGACACCCAGACCAATTCGGCGTTTCGCAGCAGCTTCACGCGCCTGCGCATCCAGCGGGAATTTGGACGCATCAACCACATTGTCCATCATGCGCACAGCCGTCGCGACCAGCTCATTCAACGCAGACAAATCCAAAGCAGCGTCCGCTTCAAACGGGTTCGGCACGAGGCGCGCAAGGTTAATAGAGCCGAGCAAACACGCGCCATAAGGTGGCAAAGGTTGCTCCCCGCACGGGTTCGTCGCCGCAATCGTTTCACAATACCCAAGGTTGTTGGCTTTGTTGATACGGTCGATGAAAATCACGCCGGGCTCGGCATAACCATAGGTGCCCTGCATGATCTTGTTCCACAACTCTAGTGCGCGGACCGTTCGGTAAACTTCACCGTCGAACTTCAATTCCCACTCTGCATCCGCCTTCACCGCTTCCATGAAGGGATCAGTGATTAGCACAGACACATTGAACATACGCAAACGCGCGGCGTCGGATTTCGCTGTGATGAAATCTTCGATATCAGGGTGATCGCACCGCATTGTCGCCATCATCGCACCACGACGCGAACCAGCACTCATGATCGTGCGACACATCGCATCCCACACATCCATAAAGCTTAACGGACCAGAGGCATCTGCGGCCACACCCTTAACATCTGCGCCCTTGGGACGGATCGTAGAGAAATCGTAGCCAATGCCGCCGCCCTGCTGCATCGTCAAAGCGGCCTCTCTCAGCATCTCGAAAATACCACCCATGGAATCTGGAATCGTGCCCATTACGAAGCAGTTGAACAAGGTCACATTGCGCGCAGTGCCTGCACCGGCGGTGATGCGCCCCGCTGGAAGATATTTGAAATCCTCCAAAGCCGCATAAAATTGCTCTTCCCAGTGCTCTGGGTCTTTTTCCACTTTCGCGAGGTCTTTGGCGATGCGACCCCAGGAATCCTCAACCGTTGCGTCTATCGGCGTGCCGTCCACTTCCTTGAAGCGATACTTCATATCCCAAATCTGTTCAGCGATAGGCGCGGCAAAACGGTTCATGTGACGATTCCTTTGGTGTGCAGAGGTTTAAGATAGCCTATTAAGGACGTGTTCAATAGGCGGCAATGAACTTTTCGGCACATCATGCAAATACTACGCCTTGATGTCGCTAATAGTTCACATACCATATGTTGCGTCAAAGGTGGGAATTTTCTGTGAACAAGCATATTAACCTTATTAAACTGAGCGTTGGCACAGAATCAGTTGAAGGATTGGACGCGTGGCAGCAAATGCGCGCGGCTGCGAATGACGGTTTGAACCGTCATGTCACCCGCATGTGGCCCAAACGCGAGCTTGAAATCATGCGAGGCGGTTCGATCTATTGGGTAATCAAGGGTGTAATCCAAGCACGCCAACAAATTTTGCGGTTTGATGAAGTGATCGGCGACGATGGCATTCGTCGCTGCGCAATTGTTATGAAACCCGGCCTCATTCGCACGCAACATGCCCTTAAGCGCCCCTTTCAAGGCTGGCGGTATCTCAAGCCTGAAGATGCTCCCGCGGATCTTCCAGAAGGCCGCACGCACGAAGAGCCAATGCCCGCCGAACTTAGTGCAGCACTTGCCGAAATTGGGGTCAGGTGAGCTTTAAGGTGGTTAACAATTCCGCCAAGTTCTTACGCTCAGCGTCACTGAGATTAACATTTAGCGCTTTGAACAATGTCGCTTGGGAACGTAAAGCAGGGCCGTCGTCAAGCAACCTCAAATGGTTCGCACGCAAAGTTTCGCCTGTGGATGTAATATCCGCCACAGCCTCTGCCGTTTCGTTCTTCACAGTTCCTTCAGTCGCGCCCTGACTATCCACCAATTGGTAATCCGCAACTCCATTTTGGCGCAAATACTCACGGATCAAACGGTGATATTTCGTAGCAATTCTCAATCTAAAGTTGTTTGTCGCGCGAAACTTCGCAGCGGCAGCGTCAAGATCATCCAGCGTACGTACATCAACCCAAAAGTCTGGCACAGCGATGATCAGATCCGCATGACCGAAGCCCAAAAGCGCTAGCTCTTCGACCCTTTGCTCCCAATTGCTGAGCTTTTCGCGGATCAAATCCGTGCCCGTCACTCCCAAATGAATGCGCCCTGCCGCCAGTTCACGAGGGATTTCACCCGCGGACAGCAGCACCAATTCGACACCGTCTACTCCGCGCACGGCACCGGCATATTCGCGATCCGATCCTGTGCGCGACAATTCAACACCGCGTTCGCCAAACCACTCAAACGTTTTTTCCATCAAACGGCCTTTGGACGGCACCCCAAGCTTGATCGTCATGCTGCGCCCTCCAAGTCCAAAAGTAGATCAGGACGAATGACGCCGCCCACCGCTGGAATTTCAGCGCCTTGGCCCAGTTGCTTGGTCAGCGCATCATAGCGTCCACCGGTCGCGATAGGCGGTAGATCTGTTCGTGTTTCTGCGTAAAAGCCAAAGACAAAGCCGTCGTAATATTCCATCAAGCCACGACCATAGCTCGTCGCGAACTCGATTTTCTCGACATCAACTCCGCGTGTCTTCAACGCGATCATTCGCGCGCTCAAACGTTCAACCGCAGGTCCAATCGCTGGCATCTCAACCGCGAGACCCCTCAATTGCGCCACCGCCAAAGGAAGCATCGCGCGGACGTTCAAAAGCGCATCCAACAAGTCTAAAACAGCCTTGGGGATCGGAGTAATTTGCGCGTCTACGCGCAGCTCATCCAATCGGTCCTGCACATCAGATGTACGACGCAAACCAATCTCTGGACCCGCATTTTTAAACGGATTGTCCAAACCCAAAGCTTCGCTTGCAACACTTGGTGTCGAATACTGTTCGAGCAATGAGCGAAACTTCTGTGGCCGCCAGATGTGACGCAGCAAAGCTCCCTTGCGTGCTTCAGATGTTTCAAGCGCTGACACAGCGGCGACTAAAATCCCTATGTCACCCGTGGCAGCCTTCACTGGGGCCGCGCTCAAAGCCTGCGCGATCAATGCAAATACTTCGGCATCGGCCGAAATCGGCTCTGCGCGGTCAAACACCTCATAGCCGACTTGCGTGTATTCGTTCGGGCGGCTCTCATCATCGTCTTGGCGACGAAACACGGTGCCCGCATATGTGTAGCGCGCGGGATCTGCCCCCGCTTCCATATGCATCTGCACGACAGGAACCGTGAAATCAGGTCGCAACATTTGCTCCCCGCGGAGCGCGTCGGATGTGATGTAGGCCCGCCCGCGAATGTCCTCGCCGTAGAGGTCAAGCAACGTACCCGCTGGCTGCAAGATTGAAGTCTCAACATTTAAAGCGCCAAGCTGTTCAAAATGCGCGCGTAACTGCGTCGCAAGAGTACTAACGCGAGTCATTATTCTTGGCTTTCCAGAATTTCGCGCACCTTCGCAACAAAATCGCCACGCGGCACTTCGTATTGACTGGGGCGATCTTTCCATTCTTCCAGCGTCGCACTTTTGGCGATCTTGGCCCCAAGGATCAGGTCTTTGATTTGAATGACGCCCTTTTCTTTCTCATCACCACCTTCAATGATCGCGATGGGCGAATTGCGTTTATCGGCGTACTTGAGCTGGTTGCCGAAATTTTTGGGATTACCAAGGTACACTTCGGCGCGGATACCAACGTTTCGCAGCTCGGACACCATGCTTTGATAATCCACCATACGCGCCTTATCCATGACAGTGACCACCACAGGACCCACCGCGTGACTTTCAACGCGACCCTTCATGCGAAGGGCGGCGAGCAAGCGATCAACGCCGATGGACACGCCCGTTGCGGGGACTTCCTGGCCAGTGAAACGCTTCACCAGATCATCATAGCGACCGCCACCTGCAACAGAACCGAAGTTGCGCGGACGCCCTTTTTCGTCCTGAATTTCGAAGGTGAGTTCGGCTTCAAACACGGGGCCAGTGTAGTAGCCAAGGCCACGCACGACCGACGGATCAATTTCGATCCGGTCAGGGCCGTAACCCTGTGCATCCAACAACTCTGCGATTGTTAACAACTCGTTAACACCCTCTTCGCCAACTTTGGAGTCAGCAACCAATTCGCTGAGACGTGTAGCTGTAGCTGCGCCATTATCGCGTTTGGCGGAAATGAAGCCCATGACGATGTCAGCTTGCGCATCGCTAAGCCCAGCACCTTTGGTGTAATCGCCACTTTCGTCTTTGCGACCCTCGCCCAGCAACGCGCGCACACCGTTTTCGCCGAGGCGATCGAGCTTATCAATCGCGCGCAAGACAATGCCGCGCTCGTCCGCTTTATCATCACCCGCAATGCCGCAGACTTCCATGACGCCGTTCAAAACCTTGCGGTTGTTGACGCGCACAATGTAGTCGCCACGCTCGATCCCGACGACTTCCAACGTGTCGCTTAGCATCGCGCAGATTTCGGCATCCGCCGCAACAGAGCCAGCCCCAACCGTGTCCGCATCGCATTGATAAAACTGACGATACCGCCCCGGACCCGGCTTCTCATTGCGCCACACAGGACCCATCGCGTAGCGGCGATAGGGAGTCGGCAATTCATTACGGTTCTGCGCATAAACACGCGCCAAAGGGGCCGTCAAATCATAGCGCAGCGCAAGCCAATCTGCTGTCTCATCCTCTTGCCATGCGAACACTCCTTCATTCGGGCGATCCACGTCGGGCAGGAACTTGCCCAACGCCTCGACCGTCTCCACAGCAGAACTTTCCAAAGCATCAAACCCGTAGCGATGATACACACCCGCGATCTTTTGCAGCATCTCTGCGCGCTCGGACACTTCCGCGCCGAAGTAGTCGCGAAAACCTTTCGGCGCTTGCGCCTTGGGACGGGGAGCTTTTTTCACTTTGGCCATGGGTCTCTTTCTCACTGGCTGGATGTCTGCCCTTTACCTTCCAAGGTCACAGGGGGCAACAGGTACGCACGAATTGCGCAGCGCGCTGCGCCGTGTTAGCCGCATCTTATGAGAGAGGTCCGTATCCAAGCCCTGGAAGAAATGACAGCCGAGTTGTTGAAGACAACCGATGAGTTGTCCGATGTAATTGCGCGCCAAGAGCGCGAGATCGCAGTGTTGATGCACCGCGTTCAAATGCTGATGCAGCGTGAAGGGGAGCGTGACAGTCAGGGTGGCGGCGGCATTGTGCTCGGTGACGAACGGCCTCCGCATTACTAGGGTCAGGGCCCTAGACCTTTACTTTAACTTTTGCGATCTGCTGCAACGACCCAACCGTCGTGGAGCAAGATATTCGACCAGCTCGCGTTGCTGCCAATGCGGTCATAAGTCGAAATGAACACAGTGTTTTTTCAGCTTGTTGATCTTTGCACCACAGGCATTGTTTTTACCAACACCACATGCGGAGCGTTTGATCCCCTCATACGCCTTGTCTGTCAGACTGTAGGGTTGCACTTTGCTTGGCAGACCATAGCGCAATTGTTCGTGCATCGTGGGACTGCCAAACAGTGCCAAAGCAGCCGTGAAAGTACGTGCATAATTATCATCAGACCAGGTCACATAGAAGGGGCGCGCTGGAGCCGGGATTGCTGTCTATCAGCTTGTAGCCGCGACCACGCGCGGGAATTTTTTCAACCTGTTTACCAAGGCGTCCACCGGGCAGGTCACACACACGTGCCACAGCACCCGAGGGGAGCCGCGTTCCAAAAGCCACGATCTCAGCGTCAGGGTCTTTGTGCTTGCGCTTATTTTTGCGAAGCGGGGTCGAAAGCGGATCTGCCTATCTAGGCGCAATAACCGCACCAAGAGATGCGGTTTGCACGACCAGCTCCGCAGGAGCTGCTTTGTCGCTGGCACCCGCGCCTGCCAAAAGGCCGAACAATCCACGACGTGGTTTTTCGACAGCCTCTGGCACGGCCTCGGTGATTACTGCTTGATTTTCAGGCGCTGCCGCAAGCGCCGTTTCCAAGTTGTCGTCGAAGATTTGGGCGGTCTCACTTTCTGGCGCTGCCAATGTGGCCACATCAACAGCCGGTTGATTTTCTTCTTTCACGCGTAAAAATCCGAACAGCCCACGTAGTTTTGGTTCGGCAAAAGCGACAACTGTAGTGGTTTTTAGTACTTCGCTTGCCGTCCTATCTACACCAAACGCAGCGCTTACCGCTGCGTCGGTTTCTGATAGGGTCACAGGTTCAGGCTTTGGATCACGCTTGAACAGGCCGGAAAACAGCCCGCCTTGCGTTGTGCTCTCAGTGGGATCAGGCGAGGCAGCGACGCTTTGCGTGTCGTCTGCAAGCTCGACCGACGAGAATTTATCCACTTTCGCGAGCAGACCGCCACAGGCCGTCAAAAGACTACTCGCTGTTACAAGAGTAATAAACTTCTTCAACCGTCAATCCTCGCCTAGAAACAGCAAAATATTTAGCGGTTTCTCGAGAGAAATTCTTAAGCTTCGTAAACGAAAGCCCGCACAAGTAGCAGAGCTTTGCTTGAAAGCACCTCCTCGCCGCTATTTAGTACCTCAAACCACTCGGAGAGCACGCATGGTCCTCAACGCGCAAGACATCCACAAGGGATATGAGACCGCTGATCTGCACACGGATGTACTGCGCGGGGTGTGTTTAGCCTTGGAAGCTGGCCAAAGCCTTGCCCTAATGGGGGAATCCGGCTCGGGCAAAAGCACGCTCTTGCATCTAATCGCAGGCCTAGACGTCCCGGATCGCGGTGAGATTGCGGTCGACAATCAGATCATGTCAAACCCCAGCGACACAAAGCGTGCAGAGTTACGGCGACAGCTTGTCGGGATTATTTTCCAACAGTTCAACCTGATCCCAAGTCTTCGAATCGATGCTAATATCTCGTTTCAAGCGCATCTCTCAGGGCGTTATGATGCAGATTGGTGTGCAAAACTTGCCACCCGCTTGGGGTTAAGCGCGCATTTGGAGAAATATCCCGAAGCACTATCAGGCGGCCAGCAACAACGCATCGCTATTGCGCGTGCCCTCGCGGCGAAGCCTGCGTTAATTTTGGCGGATGAACCTACGGGAAACCTTGATGAAGAAACCGCGCAAACAGTTTTGACGCTGTTGCTCGAGATAACCCGCGAGACGAACACGGCCCTATTGATGGTCACCCATTCAGCCACCCATGCAAGCGCGCTGGATCGACAATTGACCCTGCGAAGTGGAAAAATCGTGTGACGCAAGCGGGCATAGCCCTGCGTGCGCTATTGTCCCACTGGCGGCGCGCGCCCTTGCAACTGTTTACGTTGCTTATGGGATTGTCCTTGGCCACAGCGCTTTGGTCCGGTGTTCAGGCAATCAATTCGGAAGCCCGCGCAAGTTACGGCGCTGCAGCGGCACAAGTCTCACAAGGCCAGTCTGACCAGATCGTCGCCCACACGGATGAGAGTATGATTGTCGCGGATTATGTCGCTTTGCGCCGGTTAGGCTGGCTGGTGACACCACAGATCGAACACAGGCTGGAATTGGATGGTGAGACGGTGCGACTGCTTGGTGTAGAGCCACTCACTACGCCGAACCTGCCTGGATCTTTTGACATACAAACCTTGCCGATGGATCAATTCTTCTCACAATCAGGGTTCGCGTTGGTGTCTGAAGACAGTACCAAAGTGATCGAGGCGCTTGGCTGGGGATTCGAGATTGCACCCAATCTTGCCGCAGGCACCGCCATTGCGGACATCGGTTCCGTCGCAATGCTTGCAGAAGGTGGCGACACATTGGATCGGCTGATTGTGCTGGGAAACAACGCGCAGGACCCAGGCATACTGGAAGACGTCGCACCGCATTTACAATATGTGAACGCACCTTCCGGCAACGATGATATCGCAAGCTTGACTGACAGCTTCCACATGAACCTGACCGCATTTGGCCTTTTGTCATTTGCGGTCGGACTGTTCATCGTCTACGGCGCTATCGGCCTCGCCTTCGAGCAACGCCGCACCATGTTTCGCACACTTCGCGCATTGGGTGTGTCGCTGCACCTCCTCATCACGCTCCTCGCCGCGGAACTGTTGATCTTCGCCACACTCGCAGGTGTCTTTGGGATCATGCTAGGCTACCTCATCGCCGCCACTCTTTTGCCGGACGTTGCAGCAACCCTGCGCGGGCTTTACGGCGCGGAGGTCGCTGGCACATTACAGATCCGCGCATCGTGGTGGATGTCGGGGCTTAGCATGGCCATCGGGGGGACGTTGATCGCCAGCATCGGTACATTCTTGCGCCTCGCGCGCTTGCCCTTGATGGAGGCGGGCACACCGCAAGCATGGGCGCAGGCCTCGCGGAAAGTCATGATCTATTTGGGTTTATTGGGATGCATCTTGTTGGGGGGTGCCGTTGTTCTAGCCACACTTGCCTCGAGCCTCGTGCAGGGATTTGTGCTTTTGGGATGTTTGCTGATAGGGGCCGCATTCTTGCTGCCGCTGACATTGGATCGCTGCTTGGCCTTGCTCGAGCGTGCCACAAAACGGGCCCTGCCCCAGTGGTTTTGGGCAGACACACGCAGTCAAGTGCCGGGTTTGTCAATGGCGCTTATGGCGCTTTTGCTCGCCATTGCTACAAATGTTGGGGTCAACACGATGGTGTCGAGCTTTCGTTTGACCTTTACCGGCTGGCTTGATCAACGGCTCGTGTCCGAGCTCTATGTGACTTTGGAAACTGCTAAGCAGGCCGGCGATATGCGTCGCTTGCTGGCCGATGAAGTGACCGCTTTTCTGCCTATAGTGAGTGCGAAGATCGAGCTTGGCGGACAACATGCCGAGGTTTATGGCGTGACGGATCACAGCACGTACCGCGATCACTGGCCGCTGCTCGAAGCCGCTGATAACGTTTGGGACAGACTGCAAAAGCCGGACACCGCGCTGATCAACGAACAGTTTGCGTTGCGGTCCGAACTGGCCGTCAGAGATCGCGTTGAGGGAGCACAGAACCAGACGATCGTTGGCGTGTATTCCGATTACGGCAACCCTGCGCCGCAGATGATCATTGGTATGGAGGCGTTCGCAATACTCTATCCTAACATCGAACCCGTGCGCTTTGGATTACGTGTCGCGCCTGAAAACATCGTGCGCGTCTCCAAGATTTTGCGCGAAGAACTTGGTCTTCCTGCCGACGCGATGGTCAATCAAGCGCGTATCAAAGCGCTCTCACTCGAAATATTCGAGCAGACGTTTACAGTGACCGGCGCGCTGAACATTCTGACGCTCAGCGTCGCAGGATTTTCCATAATGATGAGCCTCCTGACGCTTGCCCAGATGCGCCTGCCACAGCTCGCACCAATTTGGGCGTTGGGGGTAACCCGCGCGCAGCTCGGGCGTTTGGAATTGATCCGCTCCGTTGTGTTGGCGGCGGTTGTCAGTTGCGTGGCCGTGCCCTTGGGGCTTGCGCTGTCTTGGGTGTTACTGGCGGTGGTCAATGTTGCGGCCTTCGGGTGGCAATTGCCAATGTTCCTGTTCCCAAAATCCTATCTCGTACTCTCAGCCACTGCTTTACTAGCAGCGATCATTGCAGCCGCTTGGCCCGCGCAACGTCTTGCGCGCATCGCGCCACATCAGTTGCTGCAAGTCTTCTCTGGCGGACGTTAGGACTAACCAAACATGCCACGCCGCAGCAGGTTTAATCCACCGATGATCAAGATCAGCAAGGTTATTTTTCGAAACATAGCCTGATCGAATTGATCGGAGATTCGACCGCCAAGCCACATCCCAAAGATCGCTGTTGGCAAAAGTGACATCGACAGCGGCAAAGTCGCGCTGTTCAAAATGCCCGACTTCGTATGACCAATAACCAGCAGCACCGCGCCAAGACCGTAGATCACACCTTGGGCTAACATTTGCTGTTTTTTTTCAGTGCCAATCATCGTCAGATACGCGACTGTCGGCGGCCCCCACATCCCAGACACGCCACCAATCAGGCCCGCAAACGCGCCGACCCCCACGTCGAGGCCTTTGCTTTGATCATTCGCGCCCGGTTTAGGCGCGCGACCAGACAACTGCCAAATTGCGAACCCCGTGATCGCAATACCGATGATCAACAAGAGCGTGTGTGCGGGCAGAAAAGGTACCAATTGCGCCGCGCCAAACATCATAAATGCACCAACGCCAAGGAACACTTTGAAGCGTTTGATCGTTTGCCATACATCGCTAATACCATAGCGAAAGATCTGCATCGCGTTGGTCACAAGCGTCGGCAGCAACAGTGCTGCAAGCGCAAGATCGGGCGTGGTGAAGGTGCTGATGCCAGAGAGCAAAATCATCGGCATCGCAAAACCAACAATGCCTTTAATCACACCTGCGAAAAAGGCGATAAAAAGCGTCACGATAAACAAAGGCAACGTTAGAATCGAAAAAATGGCTTCCATAGAAGTGACATATCAGGGCAAGCATTCCACCGCGAGCACCGTCTTAGCGCGCCGCGCAAGAGGATCAATACGTAATATAAAAACAATTATCGAGCTTCGTGCGCATTTAAGTTGCGCTGCGGCTGCGAAAGGATTATTCTGAGGTAGTTGCTTTTTAGGAGATGCCAGATGCCGCGTGATGGACAAGACATGACTTTGACAGCCCCCGTAATTTTGCCCGATCTTTTGCAATTAACCAAGGCATCGCTTGGCCCAGTTGAGGCGATCTTTGACATCGCACGCAAGAAACTGCGCGCAATGGTGACAGAAAACGATCATATTTCTGGAAGACTTATTGAAGAAAACCAAACGGCTAGTCATGGTTTAGCGTGGCTCGCGACTTATGTGGAAAGCCTGCGTCAAATGCAAGGCTGGGGCGAGCGTCAACAGGTGGAAGGTGGCTTCAACGAGCTGGAACAACTGCTGCTTCAGATCACTTTTGGTGAGTACCTCTGGCAGATCTATGGCGGCATTCCGATGAATCAGGGAGAGATTCTGCGTTTGCAAGATCTCGGCCTTGAGCAGGAACATGTGCGTGCCATGATGGACGCCTCGGTGATGACTTTGACGCAAGGCGGCAACACACAAGCTGCGCGCACGCGTTTGGTTGGACTGATGCAAGAGCAAACGGGTGCCACTATGTATGGCACCTCCGGGCTCGATGAAGAGCTGGAAATGATCCGCGATCAGTTCCGTCGTTACTCTGTCGAAAAGATCGAGCCGCACGCGCACGAATGGCACCTCAAGGATGAATTGATCCCGATGGAGGTCATAGACGAATTGGCGGAGATGGGCGTATTTGGTCTGACCATCCCAGAGGAATACGGAGGGTTCGGGCTATCGAAAGCGTCTATGTGCGTTGTCTCGGAGGAATTGTCGCGCGGATATATCGGTGTCGGTTCGCTCGGTACGCGTTCTGAGATCGCAGCGGAGTTGATAATCGCAGGCGGCACAGAAGAGCAAAAACAGAAGTGGCTTCCGCAACTGGCCTCTGCCGATACTTTGCCAACGGCTGTGTTTACGGAACCTAACACAGGCTCTGACCTTGGCGCTCTGCGCACGCGCGCCGTGAAGGATGACAACGGCGACTATAAAGTCACGGGCAACAAGACGTGGATCACCCATGCGACGCGCACGCAGATCATGACGTTACTCGCACGCACAGACCCTGAAACGGACAATTACAAAGGCCTGTCGATGTTCTTGGCCGAAAAAAAGCCCGGCACCGAAGAAAACCCATTTCCGACGGAAGGCATGACCGGCGGAGAAATCGAAGTGCTCGGCTATCGCGGTATGAAAGAATATGAACTCGCGTTTGATGGTTTCCACGTGAAGGCTGAGAACCTGCTTGGCGGTGAAGAGGGCAAAGGTTTCAAACAGCTTATGGAAACCTTTGAGAGCGCACGCATTCAAACAGCGGCGCGTGCGATTGGTGTAGCGCAATCCGCGCTCGATATCGGGATGCAATATGCGGAGGATCGTAAGCAATTTGGTAAAAGTCTGATCAATTTTCCACGTGTGTCGAGCAAACTGGCGATGATGGCGGTGGAAATCATGGTAGCGCGTCAGCTCACCTATTTTTCTGCACGCGAAAAGGATGAAGGTCGTCGTTGCGATCTTGAGGCTGGCATGGCGAAATTGCTGGGTGCGCGTGTTGCTTGGACGGCAGCAGACAATGCATTGCAGATCCATGGCGGCAATGGTTTCGCGCTGGAATACAAGATCTCGCGTATTCTATGTGACGCGCGGATCCTAAATATTTTTGAGGGTGCTGCCGAAATTCAAGCTCAGGTTATCGCGCGTCGTCTTCTCGGGTAGCACGCGTTGAGCACCTATCGTTTGAACAGCCCTCGACATCTTCGTGTTGGGGGTTTTTCTTTTTTCGAAAAAATTTTTCAAAATTCACTGACTATCGATTGGGCCGATCTTTATTCGTCATCCTCATGAAAGCACTTTTGCTTTGCATACATGAGAAGACTAAAAATGAATATTCTAACAACAGCCGCAATCGGTGCGGGCGTGATTGCAGTGACCTTACTAGCCATACAGCTTTTGCCACGAGACGTGACAGTTACGCGCTCTGAACAGGTTGATGCGAGCCCAAGTGACTTGATCGCATTGCTCGCTTCTAACGAAGGATATCAAAAAATTAACCCTATAAGGCGTCTTACGAGAACCTTAAAATCACGCTCTTTGGCCCCTCAAGCGGCGTCATTTCCAGGTTTCATTTTGATGGTAAAGAGGCCAAAGGCAGCCAAACGGTGGCGCACGTCACTGATCGCTCTATCACCTACAACATCGACATGGGCGCGATGGGACAACCCAAGAAAATCTCCGAAGTTCGCCCCAGCGCGGGTGGCTCCACCGGGGAGCAGCGCATGGAGGCTGATCTCGGCCACAACCCAATTGTGCGCGTTTTTGGGCTATTCGTAAACGATATGATCAGGAAAACTCTTGATCAGGGCATCTCAAACCTCAACACTCCTGCATAAGGAACCAGTATCATGCGTTACACTTTTTTGCTTTACTCCAACGCTGCCGATTTTGCTGATGTGGTGCCCGAAGATTGGGCCGCCCAGAAAGAGGTCTACGGTGCCTACATCGGCGCGCTGCAATAGCCTGACGTTTTCGTTGATACCGGCTGGCTGCAAGGCATTGAAACTGCGCCGACTTTGAGTCGTGGCAAGTGGTTCTGTCCAAGTGCAAGACGGCCCATTCGCGGAAACCAAAGAGACGCTTGGCGGCTTTTTCGTGATCGACGTGCCCGACCTTGATACCGCCTTGGAGTGGGCCGGAAAATGTCCCGCACACCAGTTACGGCCGTTTGCTTGCCACGCTTGCATCGCGTAGTTCGGGCATTGCAACAGCCGAAGACGCCTTGAGCGATGCATTTTCCAAGGCACTAACCCATTGGCCCGCTGAAGGTATTCCTGACAATCCAGACGCTTGGCTCATCCGAGTTGCACGCAATCAGCATGATTAATGGCCAGCGTCGTGATGCCAAACTTAGCCCTGCAATGACATGCCGGACCTGATCGTAGAGCCGGAGCGGACAGTCCCCGACAAGCATCTGCATTTGATGTTCGTTTGTGCGCATCTTGCGATTAATCCAAAAATGCACACGCCCTTGATGCTACAATGTGTGATGGGTTTGGACGCTGAACAAATTGGCTACGCTTTTTTGGTACCCAATGCCACGATGGCGCAGCGTTTGGTGCCGCGAAGGCAAAAATCAAAGCGAATGCCATGCCCTTTGCTATTCCGAAGGATGACGCTTAGTCCCCCGGCTGAGCAGCATTATGGAAGCAATTTATGGCGCATATGCGCTCGATTGGCTCGAAACTCGCGATGATCTGGGGATCGAAGCACTGTTTCTGGCGGATGTGCTAAGCACGCAACTTCCCAACAATGTGGAAGCTTTGGCGCTGGCGGCCTTGCTTGGTTTTGCAGCGGCACGGCGCGGGGCACGCATCAGCGATGGTATGTTCGTACCTTTGGATGAACAGGATCCAAGGAAATGGAACCAACCGTTGGTGCGTGGTGCGCAGGCGTTGTTGCAGCGTGCCAGTGCCCTGGAAAAGATGGGTCGCTTTCAGCTTGAGGCGGCGATCCAAGCCGTACACGCGCGGCGCATTGATGGGCATGACATGCATTGGTGCGGCATCACGCAACTTTATGCAGGGTTGTGTCAGCTTTATCCCAGCCTTGGCGCGCAAATCGGATATGCTGCGGCGCTGACCCATGTCCACGGATCAGACGCTGGCTTTCCGGTGCTTGATGCGCTTGATCTTAAATTGGTCGCAGACCATCAAAGTTATCACGCCGCGCGCGCACATTTTTTGGCAACGAAGGGGCATTTGAATGCCGCTGTCAGTGCTTTTGACACGGCATTGGCTTCGGCGCCTGAGCCTGCATTGCGCGCGTTTTTGGGTGCGCGGCACTTAGCTTTTGTTACGCGTCTTTAAGCTATGCGTAGCCCATCAATGCAGGGACGATCAGAAAGACAGTCCATTGGGGCAACGCGAATAGCACGCCGAACAGCGTGATGCTGTACCACAGAAAAAGTCCTGCAAAACTGATTTGAATCAGAATGATAAGGAGCGATAGCCCCGCGTTTTGGGATTTTGTGAAATAGGCGATGCCAAATGTCATGAGCGCCAGCAAGAGCTTGGCCACATGCCAAACCACCATCGCTATCGCTCTGATAACAGGATGCAAATTCGCCTGAAGAATTGGACCCATAATTTCAGGCGTCCCGGCAAACAGGTGAACCACTGTCGTAAGGCCCATCAAACCGGCTGCACTCCAAATTGCTATGTTCGGCTTTTGATTTTCCATACGCAAGCGTGTCTAAAACGCGCTTGAAGCTGTAAATAAGCTAGCGTACTTGTGAGCAGATTGTAACAAACCGATTGGATCGCCGCCAGATTTCGCACTTTGACGACGAAAGGCCCACAAGCGTTGAAAGCAGGGCCCCTCGCGCGGGACTTAGGGACCACCAAGGGATCCTTTTATTGGCACTTCAAAGATGTGCCAGCGTTTCAAGAATAGATGCTGAGCCATTGGGAAGAAAAAGCGACCCAAGATATCATAGCGGCCCTTGATCCGATCCCAACGCCTGCCGCAAAACTACGCGCGCTTTCGCAACTAGCGACGACCCCGCAGGAAGACTAAGGCGGTGTCGGTGCGGAGCCTGCGATCCGAGCATGGGCGCATACTGATAAGAATGTTGCCGCCGCTTTGGCCCGCATGGACATGGTTAACCCCAACCTACCGCGCATTTGCTATGCGTCGCTAATTGGCCTGCAAGAACTGTCAGATGATGACGACAGCGCTGGCACAATACCTATGGCAACGTTGGTGCATTTGATGATTGCCTTGGCGGAAACGCACTAGTGCGGCGCGCCCCATTTCCCTTTGAGTTGTTGAATTATCTGATCACGCGACTGGCGGTAGGCATCCAACTTAGCCTCACGCGTTTTACCTAATCCAGTCGGGTCCATGGTCGGCCAATATTCGACCTCAAGATGAAAAATACGGGTCAATTCTAATGCGCGACGTTGGCTGGCGGGTGAGAGCGCAACGATCAAATCGAAAGAGCTGAGATCATCGCCAAACTGCTCCATCTCATCGAAAGAACGTGAGCGATGTCGTTGTAATTCGACGCCCATTTCTGCGCAAACAGCGATTGAAAATCCGTCGATTTCCAAATCATTATAAACGCCAACAGATTGCACATAGGTCTCGTGCCCGTAGAATTTCTTCATGATCCCTTCCGCCATCGGCGAGCGTACAGCGTTGTGATCACAGCAAAAAAGCACCGATTGGGGAAGCTGTTTGAGCACTCTATCCCCCAAAATGCAAAACGCAGATTAGGGTGAACAGTCGGCGGGCTGTATCGATGTCGATCTCTGCCTTACCCTCTAGGCGTTCTTGCAAAATGCGACTGCCCTCCATGTGAATCCCGCGCCGTGCCATGTCGATGGTTTCGATTTGGCTGGGAGGCAGGTTCTTCACCGCGGAGAAATAGCTCTCGCAAATTTGGAAGTAGTCTTTGACTACTTGGCGAAATGGACCCAGGGAAAGATGGAACTCCGCTGCGGGTTCTTTTGCTTCAGTCTTAATATCAAACACCAGCCGCTTTTCACGGATCGCGAGCGTTAGATCATAGGGCCCCGCTGGCGTGTCGCGATCATCGTGTGCAGGCAGCGTGAAGGAGTTATCCTCAAGTAGGTCAAAGACCGCGACTTTGCGCTCTTGCTCGATCTCATGTGTGGGCGCGGGCAGATTGCGGTCGTCAATTTCGATACTGATAATGCGGGACATTGGACTGTTACTCATTCAATTTTTGCAAACGGGCAGTCACGGATAGTCCATGTGCCTCTAAGCTTTCAGATGTTGCGAGGATTTCAGCAGATGGGCCGATCGCGCGCAAGGATTCGGGCGACATGCGCGCAAGCGTCGTGCGCTTAACAAAGTCCATAACAGACAGCCCCGACGAGAACCGCGCAGAGCGCGCAGTTGGAAGAACATGGTTCGGGCCGCCGATGTAGTCGCCAATCGCTTCGGGCGTCCATTGGCCAAGAAAGATTGCGCCTGCGTGCACACATTTGACGCTGAGTGCGTCAGGGTCTGCCACGCAGAGTTCCAGATGTTCTGGTGCGATGCGATTGGACAATTCTGCGGCTTCATCAAGTTTTTTCACAGTGATTACAGCGCCATATTCACGCCATGACGCCCCAGCGATGGCATGACGTTCAAGCGTTTCAAGACGTTCCTCAACCGCCCGCGCCACTGCTTGACCAAAACCAGCATCGTCCGTGATCAACAGCGATTGCGCACTTTCGTCGTGTTCTGCTTGGCTAAGCAGATCAAGCGCGATCCAGTCGGGATCGTTGTCTTTGTCCGCAATCACGAGGATTTCAGAGGGACCCGCGATCATATCAATACCTACTTTGCCAAACACACGACGCTTGGCCGCCGCGACGAAAGCGTTGCCAGGCCCTGTGATTTTATCGACGGGTTTGATCGTGTTGGTTCCATAGGCAAGTGCTGCAATCGCTTGCGCTCCACCAATACGGTAAATTTCATCAACACCCGCGATACGCGCGGCCAGCAGAACCGCAGGGTTCGCGACGCCACCTGGCGTGGGTACAACGATGGCGAGGCGTTCTACACCTGCAACCTTAGCAGGGATCGCGTTCATCAATACCGAGGATGGGTAAGAGGCGAGGCCCCCCGGCACATAAAGACCCGCCGCAGAAACAGGCGTCCAGCGCCAGCCAAGCGTGGCACCTGCCTCATCTGTCCAGCTCGCATCCTCGGGCATTTGACGTTCGTGATATGCACGAATGCGCGCTGCCGCGAGTTCGAGTGCAGCACGTTCTACATCGGGAACTGACGCGCAGGCGGCTTCGATTTCCTCTGGCGAGAAGGCGAGCGTATTTGGGGTCAAATCCATGCGATCAAACTTGGAAGTGAGATCAATCAAAGCCGCATCACCGCGTGTGCGCACGTCTGCAATTATGTCTGCAACAATCGCATCCACATCAGGGCTATCTTCGCGTTTCGCATTTAGAACCGCCGTGAAGCGGGTTTCAAAGTCGGCGTCAGTTGTACTTAGAAATTGCGGCATTGGCATCCCTCATGTCTGCGCTTTGACTTAGCGCGCGACATGGGGAGCCTCAAGGGGTGCTTAGCTGCGGCGCGGCAGTGTGGTAAGCGCAAGACCAACGAGCAGAAACGAAACCCCAACGACAATTGTGCGGAATGTGTTCCAAAACTGCCAGCGTGGCGAATATTCGGCCCAGATCGCATCTGCCTCTTCGATGGAGAGCGGTTCTAAATAGACTTCCAGCGCGATGTTCATTGGAACGTTGATATTTGCGGTCGGAATAAATGCGCCAGCAATATAGATGAAACCAGCGAAACCCGACAGTGCTGCGACTTTGCGTTATTTTAAGAGAAACGCAACCAGCGCGGTGATGAGTGAAACCACAGGCATGCTGAAGAACGCAGGCATGAAAACGCCATTGCGCACAGATATATTCATCGCATTCATCGCCGCGATGGCAGAATTGGCATCAAGTATGTCTAACCCCCACACCGTAGAGCAGATCCAAGCGTAGAAAAAACCAAAGATCGCGCCGGAAAGGAGAAGCTATAGGAAGGTCAAAGGTGTCAAAAGGCGGTGCATCGTATCAAATCCCGTTTTATCTTATACGAGATGAAACGAAAGGCACCCAAATTTCCGTCGCTTTAATCAATCGTGGGTGGGCGCTTTTTTCGAAGGGGCCACATAGGGGCGTGTGACATCCTTCAATGCAACATCAAGCGCTTCGACGTCCAGTCGGATCGCACCGCCACCTGCAAGCGTCAGCGTCACATGGCCAGAGGGTGCTTTGGTTTCTTCAAACTCCACACTCAAAACTGACAGGATCATATCTGCATCGTTGCGATCAATTCCTTGGCTGGACACGTTGTTCACCTCAGACACATTGAGAACCGATTGCACCCGTTCGGGCGTACTTTTGCCACCCTCTTCCCAACGGAATCGGTTGAGTAGAATCGCGAAACGGCGGTCCTTGCGGGCAAAGTGCATTTCATTAGCGGGAAAAACGCCATCCTGTACCAACGCGGAAATCACCTTGAGGTCATCGCCATCAAGGGCACCGATATTCAGCGGCGCTTCACCACCATCTTCAAAGCGTGCGTCTTCGCTCATGATCCTTGAACCCGTTCGATGGTTGCGCCAACAGCGCTGAGCTTTTGCTCGATCCGTTCATAACCGCGATCAAGGTGGTAGACGCGGTTTACCTGTGTTTCGCCTTCCGCGCGAAGTCCGGCAAGGATCAAGGAGACCGAGGCACGAAGGTCTGTCGCCATCACTTGAGCACCGTTCATCTTCTCAACACCCATGACAGTCGCTGTGCCGCCCTGCACTTCCACATTAGCTCCCATGCGCAGCAGTTCGGGCGCGTGCATAAAGCGGTTCTCAAAGATGGTTTCGTTCAGTACGCTAACACCATCCGCAAAGCACATCATTGCCATGAATTGCGCCTGAAGGTCGGTTGGAAATCCCGGGAAAGGTTCGGTTGTGACATTAACTGACTTAATGCCATTGCCAGGATTAGTGACCTTCAAACCGTGCTTGGTTTCTTCCAGAATTGCGCCTGCTTCTTCCATCTTTTCTGCGAAAGACGGGATTAAATCCATACGACCACCCAGCAACTCGACAGAACCGCCCGCGATCATCGGAGCAATCATAAACGTACCCATTTCGATGCGATCTGGAATGACAGCTTGGGTCACGCCGTGCAGTTTTTCGACGCCTTGAATGGTGATCATGTCGGTGCCTGCACCCTCGATCTGTGCGCCCATTGCATTCAAGCAATCGGCGAGCGCTTTCGTGTCAGGCTCTCGCGCAGCGTTTTTGATCACGGTCGTGCCTTTCGCCAGACACGCAGCCATCATCGCGTTTTCAGTCGCACCAACAGACGCGAAGCGCAGCGGGATTTCCGCACCTTTCAAGCCATTTGGCGCAGTCGCGTGGACATAGCCGTCCTTCAGTTCAATGTTCGCGCCCAAACGCTCCAATGCATCAAGATGCATATCCACCGCGCGCGCGCCAATCGCGCAGCCACCAGGCATGGACACAATCGCCTCGCCCGCACGGGCCAGCATGGGGCCAAGTACGTTGAACGATGCACGCAGTTTGCGCACCAGATCATAGTCAGCTTTATGAGAGGTGAGTTCAGTCGCATTCAGCGCCAGCACACGACCATTGGAAAGTTGCGCAATCTCGCAACCGAGCGATTCAAGAACGTCGCTCAGCGTTCCGATATCCGCAAGGCGTGGGACATTCGTGAGCGTCAAAGGTTCTTCCGTCAAAAGAACAGCGCACATGAGTTTGAGAACGGTATTCTTCGCACCCGCAATCGGGATTCGCCCGTTCAGTGCGCCATTAGCTTTGACCAGAATTGAATCCATGTGCCTGCCTACTCTTTATGTATCGCCTTTAGACGTTTGCTCTATCTGCGATCTCGTGCGCGTTTTTGCTTGCACTTTACGCCGCCCTAAATTCGCTTTCAACGCCGCTTTGAGCCGATCCTCGCGGGAATTCGGCTTGGCGCTTTGCTTCTTGGGGTCATTCCGATCGTTCATATGCCTTCTGTAACCTAGGCAGTTGAGAGCGTCCAGATTACGCTTGCACGAGTGCAGAATTGGGTCTAATCAGCCGCCCACACGGCGCCGTTGTAGCTCAGTGGTAGAGCGCGTCATTGGTAATGACGAGGTCGGGAGTTCAATTCTCCCCTGCGGCACCATTAAATTCCCAGCAAAAGCTAGATCCGAACCGATATGCGCATCCGTTTTTCTCCTCACGTAACGGGCTATGTTGCGGCCTGGTGCATTGTGCTGGTGTGGTCGTTTTGGCTGATTGTAAGCAGGCTTGCTAATGACAGTGGTTTGACGATCTATGATCTTGCCGCGCTGCGTTATGGTTTGGCCGCGCTAATCGCGGGACCGCTTTGTCTTTATTACAAACCCTGGCGCAGACTTCGGTTGTTTCAGATTGCTGTGCTCTCATTTGTGCTAGGGCCGGTCTACATCCTGTTCGTCTTTGCCGGATTCATCTATGCGCCTGCCGCGCATGGGGGCATCTTTATGAATGGCGTGCTGCCCATCTTCAGCATTTTGTTGAGCATCGCCCTTATGCGCGTCTTCCCAAGCAAAAAGCAGGTGTTCGGCGGGCTGCTCATTCTCATGTCCGCGATTGTTTTGGCGTGGAATGCAAATGGCGACAGCGGTGCTGATGTTTGGATCGGTGATCTCTTCTTCCTTATCGGCGCTTTGTTTTTCTCGCTCTACATGATCTTAGCAGAGCGTTGGCAGTTGGGTGCGATGCAAATTATATTTTGCGGCACAATCGTGAATGCGGCGCTTTATTTGCCTATTTGGGCGCTTTGGCTTCCCTCAGGTATAGGGGCTGCGCCGATGGGGCCGTTTTTGTTGCAAGCGATTTATCAAGGTCTTGTGCCCAATCTTATTGGCCTGCTGTTTATCGCCCACGCGTCGCGCACGATCGGAAATGGCAATACAGCCTTTATTTTGGCTGCGGTTCCAGGTGGCGGCGCACTTTTGGGGCTGTTGATCTTGGACGAGGGCCTGGCGATAGGGAGCATCATCGCACTTGTCATTTTGACCCTTGGGCTCGTCATAAGCCTTCGCAGACGCGCTCTGACATAAGAAATGCCAAGAGCTGTTTTGGGGATGTGGCTCACTTGAAAAGCGAAACGTATTTTCGAATGATGCTAAATGCAGCGCCCAAACGGGGCCAACTGTTTCGTTATTAGGACGACGCCCTTTGTGTTTCGGGAGGAATTTTTTAGCTTACCTGGCGTCAAATGAAGATTTTTTTCAAATTTTTTGCAGGCTCTGAAGAGCCATCAAAGTTGATTTGGCACTTCAAATTCACAAAAGAGTCCGTCTCGAAACGCATGGACCTTAAATGTGGCAATATTCTTGGATTGGCAGGCCAAATAGTTCCCAAAGACGCCGATGAACAAAACAATCTTGCGCAACCTCTCAATTGTTTCCGAATCAATGACCGTTGGGGCGAGAAAAAGTGGGTGGTTCAACTCACAACGCTCACCTTAAAGGCGAAAATCTCGGCGAGATACCTGAAAAAACAGGGCGAACGTAATTATAAAAGCGCCAAAAATGAGGTGTTGCTTCAATAGTTTTCTGGCGTTTAACCAAGCCAAAACGTTGACGAAAGTGTTCGATGTGTGTCAAAAATAGAAGCTATAAAGCTTTCGACACATTAATTGGAAGCATGGGCTGTCAACTTTAGCGCTCCCGCATCAAAACTTCGCAATACGTTTCTGCAAGCACTGTTTGATCACGCAAGCCTTGGCGGCTTTGACGGGGCTTTTGCAAAAAGCGGAAAATCTGATCCGCATGCGCAAGGCCGTAAAGCAAGCCGCGGTTTCGGTTCTTGGCGATGTTGTGAACGAATTTGTTCGTCACCGATATCGCGCGACAAGACAACTGACGCGCATCACCAAGCGAACACTAGAAACTGCACATGTTTTTGATCTGCGCCACCAGCTCAGGATCTGCTGCGATGCAATCCGTAGCGATGCCCCGCGCCGTTTCAAGAAGCGCATCTGGTTCACATATTTGATCAATCAGACCGAATTGTAACGCAGCCTCTGCGGTGATCTTTTGACCACCCATCAGGATCAGTTTTGTACGCGCGGGTCCGACCAGCGCACGCAAACGCGCAGGATCCGAAGGCTGCGGCAAAAAGCCAAGCTTCATTACCGGATAGAAAAACTTCGCGCTCGGAACGGCCAAACGCAGGTCGCAGGCCAATGCCATGCCCATCGCGCCGCCCGCGAGAGTTCCATTCAGCGCAGTAATCGTCAGGCACGGCAGCGCAATAATTGCGACAGACAGTTCTTCCCAAACTGGGGATAGCGCCAAACCTGCCTTGGCTTCCTCCAGATCAGCGCCCGCACTGAACACACGACCCGTGCCAGTCAAAACGAGCGCACGTGCGTCCTGCGCAGAGGATGCGATTTTTGTAAGCTCCTGCAGCATGTCTGCGGTCAATGAATTGGCTTTATCCGGTCGATTGATCGTGACAGTCCAAACTCCATTGGCTTTTGAAAGATTGATCATTCTAGACCAACCCGCTTCCGAATATCTGCGTTGCGCAGCGAAATTTCCTGCCCCAGCCAATCATCCGCATCCGCACCGCACATCCAAAAGAGCGTGCGCGCGGGCCAATCTGCGGGAATGTGGATCTCCCAATCCAACTTGCTGACAGGATTGATCCCAGATTTCTTAATGTCGCGTTGCATTTGCGTGGCGACTGTACCCGGCGAAAGACCCATGCAACGAACGCCAAACTCCGCGTTTTCAATATGCGCGCAGCCCGTCAACATTGCGGCACCCGCTTTAGAGCTACAATAGTGCGACCATCCTTCAATCGGATTGTGCGCCGCGCCAGAGCTGACCGTCAAAATTGTCCCCGCCTTGGCCCTCTGCATATGCGGCAAGACCGCCCGCATCCCATTGAAAACTCCCGTAAGGTTGATGTCTATAGCACGTGCCCACGCAATCGGGTCCACGTCAGAGAGGCGTGAAATCGGCTCGATCACACCTGCATTGTTAATCAAAATGTCAACGCTGCCAAAATGTGCATGGGCTTGGACAACGGCCGCCTCCATTTCCGCGTAATTGCTCACATCACAAACGACCGCGAGCGCCGCACTGCCGATGTCTTTTGCAATCACTTCAATCTGCGACCCGCTGCGCGCCAAAAGCACAACGTTGACCCCTTGATAAGCAAACAAACGCGCCGTCGCTTCGCCAATCCCACGGCTCGCACCGGTAATTATAGCGGTTTTTCCTGAAATCTTTGACATAAGCCTGTCCTTACCATTCGGGGGATTATCGCCGTATAACTCAGCAAACAGCGCTTCGTCTTGACGTTGCCCCAAGCTCGGTCAAGTCTGCAAGGCAAATTATGCCTTTAAGGATTGGAATTATGACGCTTCGCTCTGCTATTTTCAGCACCACTTCGCTTGTTTTTTTTGCGACCTCCGCCTCTGCAGATGTTAGCGCCAAGGACATATGGACCGATTGGCAGTCCTACATGGCCGGCTTTGGCTACGCAGTTAAAGGACAAGAAACGATGTCTGGCAATACCCTGTCGATCAGCGATTTGAAAATGTCTGTGCCCATGCCAGAGGGTCAGGGCGAGTTTGCAGTGAATTTAGACAAAGTCGATTTCGTCGAGAATGGTGATGGAACGGTCAACCTAGTCTTTCCTGAAGTGATGCCTGTGTTCTTCGAGGCGGCGGGTCCCAAGGGCGAGGCGGTCAAAGTCTCGCTCGATTACACCATGCAAAACATGAACATGCGCGCACGCGGTGATCCAAGCAAAGTAATCTACGACTACACGGCAGACCAGATAGGCATCGTCCTAAATAAGCTGGCTGTCGAAGGTGAAACAATGCCAGAGGGCGCGTTGAACGTGTCATTCACTGCACAAAACCTAAGTGGCCAATCCGTGATGGGATCAGGAGCCTTGCGTAAAATCGCGCAAAACATGGCGCTTGGCGCGTCGACGTACGCGGTTACCTTCAAAGATCCAAGCAGCGATGACGGCGTGAATTTCAACGGTGAAATGGCGTCACTTAGCTTTTCGGGCGACTCCTTTTTACCTGCGAGCATGAACCCGGAGAACTTCGCAAACGCACTGACTGACGGCTTCGCAGTGGATGGTAACATCAGCTACACAGGCTCTAAGACAACGTTTTCATTCACCGATGGTGGCGACACGATGAACGGGTCGAGCGGCGCTGAAACCGCGACGATTGGCGTGAAGATGAACAAGGATCTCCTTGAATATGACGGATCAAGCAAGGGCGTGAACTTCAATTTGAATGGTGCTGAAATCCCGCTGCCAGTCGTTGCAGGTCTTGGTGAAGTTGCGTTCAACTTGCTGATCCCAGTTGCAAAATCCGACACGCCGAATGATTTTGCTTTTGGTCTCACACTCGCTGATTTTGTGACCTCTGATGACCTTTGGTCCATGCTGGATGCGGGCAATGTTCTGCCGCGCGATCCCCTGACAATTTCTTTAGATCTCGTGGGCAAGGCGAAGATGCTGTTCGATTTCTTTGATCCAGAGCAGATGGCAGCCGTCGAAACGGGTGACGCGATGCCTGCTGAATTAACCGCAATCACACTGCGCAATTTGCTTGTTTCCGCGGCGGGCGCAAAGCTGTCAGGTGCGGGTGATTTCACCTTTGATAACAACGATCTAGAAAGCTTTGGCGGATTCCCTAAGCCCACAGGCGGTGTTGATATAGCTCTCGTCGGCGGAAATGGGTTGATGGACAAGCTGGTTCAAATGGGCATTTTGCCGCAAGAGCAAGCTATGGGCGCGCGCATGATGATGGGTCTGTTTACGCGCCCTGGTGAGGGCGAAGATTCTCTCACGACGAAGATCGAAATCAATGAAGAGGGTCACATCCTCGCTAATGGCCAGCGCATCCAATAGTTTAAGACAGATTATAACAAGAAAGGCCGCGTTTCACGACGCGGCCTTTCTTGTGTGACCTTGTAAGAGGGGGCTACGCGGGCTACCTCCTGTGCAAGCAGCTTTCGGAGGCTCGATGTCCCAAAATTTAGAAGAACTCACGCACGCACTTTTGCTTGGCGCAAAGAAAGCGGGCGCGAACGACGCAGACGCCATGGCCGTTAAAGGGACCGCGCTGTCAATTGACGTACGCAATGGCGTTTTGGAACAGGCGGAACGATCCGAAGGGGTCGACATTGGATTGCGCGTGTTTGTTGGTCAAAGACAAGCCTGCGTGTCGTCGTCTGACACATCGCAAAGCACCATAGATGCTATGTGTGAGCGCGCCATCGCGATGGCAAAAGAAGCTCCGGAAGATCCCTATGCAGGCTTGTCTGATCCAGCGTCATTATCAGACGTACGCGGTGCAGACGGGTTGGAATTGTTCGACCCCACACCAGAGCCTGATCCAGCAGATTTACAGAATGATGCGATGCACGCAGAGGCCGCAGCGCTTGAGCATGCAGGCATCAGTCAAGTTCAATCAGCGAGCGGTGGGTACAGCGCACGTGAAATCCACATCAGTGCCACGAACGGATTTACGGGTGGGTATCAACGTACAGATCGCGCCACCTCTTGCGTTGCGATTGCCGGAACAGGCGCTGCAATGGAACGTGATTATGACGGTGACAGTCGCATTTTTCAGGCTGATTTGCGCGCTGCCGCTGACATCGGCACAAATGCTGCTGAACGTGCTCTCGCCCGCATTGGCGCAACAAAGCCGCCAACAGGCAGCTATCCAGTTCTCTTTGATGAGCGCATTTCTTCAACCTTGATCGGGCATTTTTTGGCTGCCATCAACGGTGCCTCGATCGCGCGTGGATCATCATGGTTGCGTGACGCGCTTGATACGCAGGTATTGCCAGAGCACCTAAGCGTCATCGAAGATCCGCACCGCACGCGTATCCCCGGATCGCGCTTGTTTGATGCGGAAGGTCTCGCGACACGAAAACGGGCTATCGTTGAGAGTGGTGTGCTTACGGGCTGGACGCTGGATCAGGCCAATGCGCGCAAACTTGGAATGGCCTCAACCGCGAATGCGGCCCGCGGCACGTCTGCGCCGCCCACGCCGAGCAACTGGAATATTGAACTGACCCAAGGCGCGCAAAGCCGAGATGCGCTTTTGCGCGACATGGGCACTGGGTTGCTTGTGACGTCGATGATCGGCTCCACCATCAACGCAACAACGGGTGATTATTCACGCGGCGCTGCAGGTTTTTGGATCGAGAACGGCGAGATTAGCCACCCCGTTAACGAATGCACAATCGCGGGCAATCTACGCGATATGTTGCTGCGCATGACGACGGCCAATGATGCGCGCACGCATTTGTCTCGCGTTGTGCCATCGTTATTGGTTGAGGGGATGACCCTTGCGGGGAACTGATCTAACGCTGTTGATCGATGCAGCGAAAGCCTCTGGCGAGATTGCGAAAAGCTTCTTTCAAAACGATCCTAAGAGGTGGGACAAAGCGGATGGCGCTGGTCCTGTGACCGAGGCTGATCTAGCTGTAAACGAACAGCTTGAAAGAGATTTGCGCAAAGCGCGCCCTGACTATGGATGGCTAAGCGAAGAATCTGTGGACACCACAGAGCGTCAAAGCAGTGAACATGTATTTATCATTGATCCCATTGATGGCACCCGCAGTTTCATTGATGGATCAAACACTTGGGCGCATTCGCTCGCCATCGCGCGGCACGGTAAAGTTACCGCTGCCGTCGTACTCCTACCGATGCGCGATATGATATTTACTGCTGAACTTGGAAGCGGCGCGCAGATGAATGGCGCAGCGCTTGCAACCTCTACTCAAGCTGATTTCTGCGGATCGCAGATCCTCGCGACGAAACCAAGCCTTGATGCAAAGCACTGGAAAGCGGATACGCCCCCTGCATTTACGCGCCATCATCGTCCCTCGCTTGCCTATCGGTTGTCGCTTGTCGCGCAAGGTCGGTTCGATGGGATGCTGACGCTGCGCCCCAGTTGGGAATGGGACATCGCGGCTGGCGCTTTGATCGTGTCGGAAGCGGGTGGAAGAATAACCGATAAAACAGGTGCCCCGCTTGCTTTCAATGGGACAGATCCACGCCTAAACGGAGTTGTCGCTTCTGGCAAGGCGATGCACAGCGCAATCCTGTCCGAGCTGGCCGAGACTTGACGCCAGCACAACTATAGATACCCTAAGCCCAATAGAATAAGGACTGATCCATGGAAAAACGACTTCATCTGGTGCATGGTGGCGAACTCGTCGATCCGACGAAAAACATCTTTAAAGATGTGGATGACTTGCACATTGTCGGGATTTTTCCAGACTACGATGCCGCTTACAACGCATGGAAAGCGGAAGCACAGCGCACGGTAGATAACGCCCATATGCGCTACTACTTCGCGCATCTGCACCGCTTGCGTAATGAGGGCACAGAAGCCTCCGCGATGGAAGAATTAGGGTAAAATTCAGATGAGTTCGCTAAGCCTGACGGCCTACAAAGCGCTGGTGCGAAGCACGACCCTGCCCCAAACAGATCCCTACCCCGAGAGGCCAAAGGGCCCTTTGATCTGGGGTGTTGTTCATGACGACACATCTGCGCGAGCGCTGATACATCTCGTGGAACGGCTGCGCCAAATGCGTGGCCCTTGCACCTTATTGATGACCTACATCGACAAAGCGCCACCTATCGTGAACAGCAAAGGCACTTATTGCTTTGCCTTGCCTGTAGATACGAGCGAAACCGCGAAACGCTTTCTGGAGCACTGGACCCCTTCGCTTTGCCTTTGGTTTGGCGGCGAACTACGCCCTGCTTTGATCGCGCAAGCCAAGGCAAACAGCTTGTGTATGAAGCTTGTGTCAGCAAAAGAAGACTTATTGGATCAAGCCATTTGGCGATGGCTGCCGTCGCTTTCGCGAGAAACTCTTGCGGCTTTTGATACTCTCGGTGCCAGTGATAGCGCCGCGTATCGCGCATTGCGTAAAATGGATGGTGCGCAACAAAAGGTCGAAATTCAAGGGGTCCTACAGGTCGCGGTGATGCCACCAACGGTCAATGAAAGCGTTTTTGACGACGTATCGATGGACCTGAATGGTCGGCCGGTTTGGCTTGCCACGCATATCCAAGAGGATGAGCTCAAGGACGTCCTGAAAGCACATCGCGCGTTGGTAAAGGTTAACCACCGTCTTGCCCTTGTTCTTGTCGCGGCATCTTTCCCCGTTAGTATCGAAGCCCGCTCAGTGCTAAAATCACAAGGCTGGCGCGTGTGTCATTGGGAAGACGGTGATCCAATCGACGAAAGCACACAAGTGATCCTTGTGGAAGAGCCCGAGGAAATGGGGCTTTGGTATCGCGTCGCACCGCTCACTTTCTTAGGCAGTTCTTTAAAATCAAACTACAAAGGGTGCGATCCATATATCCCGGCGAGCCTCGGTTCCGCGATCATTTACGGACCAAACATTGGGCGACACACCGACAGCTATTCACGCCTTGCTGCGAGCGGAGCCGCACGTATCATCAAAGATGTGCAAGGCTTGACGCAAGCTGTCGAAAACCTACTCGCCGCAGATCAATCTGCGCTGATGGCGCACGCCGCATGGGTCACAATTTCCGATGGTGCCGAAGCAACGGACGCTGTGATTGAGGACATTCAAATGCACCTCGACACTCTGGCAAGCATGCAATGAAAGCACCCGATTTTTGGTTCACACCACCAGACAGCCCTGATTGGCGCGCCAAGGTCTTGGCACCATTGGGAACGCTTTATGCGTGGTTAACCGCACGCCGCGTCAACACTGCTCCAAGCTACATCGCCCCAATTCCAATCATTTGCATCGGCAATTTGAACGCAGGCGGGACGGGCAAAACACCCACAACGATTGCGCTGGCTCAGATGCTTTTATCGATGGGCGCAATTCCCCACATCGTCTCGCGGGGATACGGCGGCAAACAAGTTGGGCCACACTTGGTGCAGACCAGTAACGATGCAAGTGACGTCGGCGACGAGCCTTTGTTGCTCTCTGCCTTCGCGCCAACTTGGGTTGCAAAAGATCGCAGCGCTGGCATTAAAGCAGCGTATGACGCGGGTGCCAGCCATGTCTTGATGGATGATGGGTTCCAGAATCCGTCAGTGAAAAAGGCGCTATCAATTGTTGTGGTTGATGCTGAAAAGGGCTTTGGAAACGCGCGATGCTTGCCCGCAGGGCCCTTGCGTGAACCCGTCTCAGCGGGATTGAAACGCGCTGATCTCCTGCTCTCCATCGGGTCGAAGCACGCGCAAGCAAGCTTTGATCTCGCAAACCCACTGCATATGCCAAGACTTCGCGGGCATCTTGAGCCACTTCAAACCGGAATAGATTTTGAGGGCATGCCCTGCATCGCGTTTGCGGGGATCGGTCATCCCGAGAAGTTCTTCGCAACCCTGAAAGAGCTAGGCGCTAAGATCATCAAAGCGGAAGCCTTGAGCGATCATCAAACGCTGACACCTGCACTGATGAAACGCTTGGAACATGATGCGCTGCTGAACGACGCGCAACTTGTTACGACTGAAAAAGACGCTGTGCGTTTGCCGCCCACCTTTCGCCAACAGGTCGTTACGCTTCCTGTGCGATTGGCTTTAGCGGATGAAACAGCTCTACGTGCGGCGTTGACAGCACTGACGCCGTAGCTCAAAACTGAACGCACGAAAGAACCCTATTGACCCAAAGAGAGCACACATCATGATCGAGCAACTCAGCGCCATTGTTGGAAAAGATCACGTTCTTACGGGGGGCGATATAGCGCGCTGGGGGCAGGATTGGATGGGCCAATACAAATCCGATCCCATCGCCGTTGTGCGTCCAGCTACCACTCAAGAAGTGGCCGAGGTGGTCAAGCTTGGCAACGCGACCAAAACACCAATCGTTCCAGTCAGCGGCAACACGGGCCTAGCAGGCGGCGCATCGGGTCAGGGTCACATCATGATCTCGATGGAGCGCATGAACCGCATTCACGACATCCGCAAAGACGCACGGATAGCGATCGTCGATGCAGGCGTCATTCTGGCCGATATTCATAGTGCTACAGATGCAGAAGATCTGGTCTTTCCGCTGACCTTTGGCGCGCGTGGAAGCTGTCTGATCGGTGGCTGTATGGCGACGAATGCAGGTGGCTCCAACGTTGTACGCTACGGCAACACGCGTGATCTTGTGCTTGGCGTTGAGGTGGTGTTGCCCAATGGCGAGATCGCTGATCTGATGTCAGAGCTGCGAAAGGATAATTCGGGCTATAACCTCAAACACTTGGTTATTGGGGCGGAAGGCACGCTTGGGATCATCACGAAAGCTGTTTTGAAACTGTCGCCAAAGCCCAAAGCCTACGCAACCGCCATGGTTGCGGCCCCGTCTATTGGCGAAGGACTTCAACTGCTTAATCAATTGCAGGATGCGACGGGTGGCTCTGTTGAAGCGTTTGAATATATGCCGCGCACCTATGTTGAACGTCACCTAGAAATCACGGAAAGCGCGCGCGAACCGTTTGACGCCCCCTATGACGTGAACATAATGGTTGAGGTCGGAACGACCATTGCCGCCAAGGCCAACCCCGACGCATCTGGCCAAATTCCCTTGGTTGGGGAGCTTGAAGAGATCCTTGCCAATTTGTTTGAGGATGGTGCAATTCTCGATGCGACAGTCGCGCAAAACGAGGCGCAAAGACGCGCAATGTGGGAAAGACGCGAAGCGGCAGCAGAGGTGGTCCTGGTCCATAAACCCTTGATCAACCACGACATTGCAGTGCCCCTAGAAAAGGTCGCAGCATTTTGCGAGGCGATGGAGAAACGTTTACCGACACTCGATGCGGGCGCAAAGGCAATGATCGTGTCCCACTTGGGCGACGGCAACGTCCATTATTCCGTGTGGGGCAAAAGTCAGGATCCAGAAGTACACGACGCGATCACCGAAGCAGTGGAGGATGAAACCCTCAAGCTTGGTGGAAGTTTTTCTGCGGAGCACGGGATTGGCGTGAGTAAATTGCGCTCCATGGCGCGGCGCAAAGATCCTGTTTCGATTGCGGCGATGAAGGCGATCAAAGCAGCGCTCGATCCGAATAACATCATGAACCCGGGTAAGGTTTTGCCCGAGTAAATCGGCCTAGCTGCGCCACTCAAAAAAGCCTTCGCCCACTTCAGCTAACAATTTTGCAGCCATTGCTTCGCCCATTGCAACGCCATCTTCAATGGTGCCGCTGACATCATCGCCGATGCTTTCGGAACCATCAGGACGAAGAACTTGACCACGGAAACGCATATTGCTGCCGTCGAGTTCCGCAAGACCCGCGATTGGCGTCTCACAAGACCCATCCAACGCCGCGAGGAACGCGCGCTCTGCCGCAAGTCGCTGTCCCGTTTGGGTGTCATGGATCGCAGCCAACATCTCGGCTGCGTTTGTGTCGTTGATACGACGCTCAATCCCAATCGCGCCTTGCGCAACGGCGGGCAGCATTTCGTCGGTTTCAATTGCACTTTTCGCAACATGGGCCATGTCCAAGCGGCGCAGTCCTGCCATCGCAAGGAATGTGCAATCCGCGACCTTGTCTTCTAGCTTTTTCAAACGGGTCTGCACATTCCCGCGAAATTCCACCACATTCAGATCAGGGCGATAGTTCAACAGTTGCGCGCGACGACGCAAAGACGAGGTTCCGACAACCGCACCAGAAGGCAGATCAGCCAAACATTCATGACCGGCAGAGACGAAAGCATCGCGCACATCTTCACGCGGCAAATAGGTATCAAGCACCAGCCCCTCAGGCTGTAAAACAGGCATATCTTTCATCGAGTGCACCGCAATATCAATCGCACCACTGAGCATATCATCTTCAATCTCGCGGGTGAAAAGGCCCTTGCCGCCAATCTCTTTCAAAGGACGATCAAGGATCTTGTCCCCCGTCGTTTTGATCACTTTGATCACGAACGCCTCTTCAGGAAGATCGAATGCGACCGACAAACGACGACGAGTTTCATAGGCTTGTGCCAATGCCAAAGGAGAACCACGCGTGCCGATTTTCAGCGGTGAAGTCGGGGAAGGAAGAGTAATAGCCATGCGATATCTTTATGGGTGTCTAGTGAAGTTGACAACTGTTGAGCGAAGTTTTCGCGCAAACTTTTCAACCTGCCAATTTCAGTCGTCCAATAGAATGCGCGCGGCATTACAATTTTCATCGTCATATCGTGTCTGACGTCAGCAGCTGTTGGACAGATTTGAGGATTTGAATAAGGGAGGATTTCTGGTTCATCTTATCGAATAGGAGATCGAGATGACGAAGAAGCTGATTACATCGAAAGATGCCGCCGACAAGGTGGTCAAGAACATCCGCCGCAAGACGCGCCAAACCTATTCATCTGAGGAGAAGATCCCCATTGTTTTGGCCGGTCTGCGTGGTGAGGAAAGTATCTTAGTTCTATGTCGTCGTGAGGGGATTGCAGAGAGCCTTTATTATAGTTGGTCGAAGGAATTCCTCGAAGATGGTAAGCGCCGTCTTTCTGGCGACACGGCACGCCAAGCCACGTCACCAGGGGTGAAAGACCTGCGTTCGGAGTCTTTGGCGCTGAAGGAATGCGTAGCGGATCTGAGCCTTGAAAATCGTTTTCTCAAAAAAAGCATGACAGGAAATGGGAAGTACGGGGAATGAGGTATCCCGCGTCTGAAAAGCTTGAGATCATCCGCACCGTTGAGAGCTCGCATCTCCCCGTCAAGCAGACCCTAGATATGCTGTGCATTCCGCGCAGTACATTTTACCGCTGGTACGATCTTTATGTCGATAGTGGCGTGGACGCGTTGGCGGATCATTCGCCGCACCCAGGATCAGTCTGGAACCGCATTCCGGATGCTGGGCGTGACGATCTGATTAAGTTTGCGTTGGAGCATGAGGCCCTATCGACACGCGAGTTTGCCGTCAAATACACTGATGAGAAGCGGTATTTTGTCTCTGAATCATCAGCTTACCGCATTCTCAAAGCCGCTGATCTCATCACTGCGCCATATTATGTGGTGATCAAAGCGGCCGATGAGTTCAAAGACAAAACAACAGCCATCAACGAGATGTGGCAAGCAGACTTCACCTACTTCAAGATCATTGGCTGGGGCTGGTGAATCCGGGTCGGGTAAATCCACGCTGGGCAATC
>Ga0206127_1000373_pt1 | contig 56987 bp, 49 predicted proteins | sample Helgoland_Spring_6_FD_148646 | JGI IMG/M metagenome (GOLD analysis project Ga0206127, IMG submission 148646) | Pelagic subsurface seawater microbial communities from Kabeltonne, Helgoland, North Sea - Helgoland_Spring_Bloom_20160419_1 | ecosystem: Environmental > Aquatic > Marine > Epipelagic ...
GAGAAGATGTCGCTAGGTACATGAAATATTATAATGTTGAGCGACTACATTCAGCTAATTTGGATCAATCGCCAATTGAATTTGAAAACTCCTTTAGAAAAGTGTCCGGTTGGACTTGACCAGAACACTTGTCTTGAATTCTCAATTAAGTAGAAACAGTTGATTAATAAACGAAAAATAACCTACTTTCACTCTCTCAAGAATATAAAAGAGAGGTAAATATGGAAAATATGGAAAATATAAGGCACAATGAAATTTTATTATAAGTAAAATAACGTTTTATTTTACTTATACTTACAAAATTTGTTACAGCCTGAATGAAACGGTTTCTTCTACCTACATTTAAACATTGCAGAGTCACTTTTTTCGCTGCTATTTTTATTTGTGCTTCGCTAATTATAAGCCCTGCTAGTGCAGAGCTATCCCCTAAGTCCCACGAGAGCCGCGACCTTCTCGATATAATTGATGACGGTGTTATTCGCGTTGCCATGCTTAAGACAGACGAGCTCCCCTTCTTCTACCATAATGCTGACCAAAAACTTGTGGGTATAGATATCGACCTACTCGAGTTAATAGAAAAAGAGCTCAATATAAAGGTAGAGCTTATCAGAACGGCAACCACTTTTGATGGTGTGGTTGAACTCGTCGCTCGTGGCGAAGCAGACTTAGCGTTGAGTATGCTGAGCGTCACCATAAATCGCGCCAAACGCATTTCCTTTACAAGGCCATACGCATTAAATAACTTTGCACTAGTGGTTAATCGTGTTGCAGAATCTCGGGGAAAAAAATCCAATAAAGGCGAGGATTTTTTCAATCGAGCTGAAATAAAGCTTGGTGTCCAAATGGACTCAAGTTATGAATCTTTTGCTCGTCGAAAATACCCGAAAGCAACACTGGTTCAGATTGCTAATTTTAGTGACATTGCTAACGCTGTTGCAGAAGGACAGATCGATGCAGCAATAAGCGCTAAGCTGTCGCTTGAACCTCTTTTCAAAAAGGATACAAAACTTAATTTCAAACTTAGAACTGTTGTCTTTCACGATGAACCTGACCTAATGGCTGCAGTCGTTCACCCAACAAGTCATCATCTGCTGAATTGGATGAATACCTTTCTCCACATCAATGAGATTGTCGGGACAATGGACTCAATCAAAAATCAACACGGTGTTTCACTAAAACAGACTAATCAAAAATGAACGTGATTAACATTCTCCGTAGTGTTCTAAAAAACCCATTCACTGTTCTAGGATCAGCGGGGTTAGGCCTATATTGTGGTGCGAATTTCCCCGAGTTCACGGCGCTGGTCAGCCCCTTTGGCATCATCTTTCTGTCGATGCTGCAAATGGTGTCATTGCCTATTATTCTTTGCGCGGTTATATCCGGTTTAGGCTCCCTACTTTACTCAGGGCTGGCCAGAGAAACCATGCGTCGATTTACGATGATCCTTATCTTCGCGCCCCTTTTTGCCGCCGCCATTGGCCTTTTCAGCGGTGTTATATTTGAACCGGGTGTGGATCTACCGCCTGATGCCGAGAGTACTTTCGGAGAAATGATGATAAATGATTCTTATTCGAGTGACTCAACAGAAGTAACAGACAGTAGCTTTTGGTCCTTCGCTCAGCAGATCGTAACAGAAAATATTTTTGTCTCACTGGTTGATGGTCGCCCTCTTCAAGTACTGTTCTTTTCGATTCTTATTGGCATTGCCTTAGGGCTTGAAAAAAAGAAGAGCAATGAAACGGCTCTCGCTATCATTGAGGCCGTGTTCGAAGCGCTACTAAAGATAATCAATTGGCTAATTTACTTTCTCCCCTTCGGTTTATTTGCACTGCTGGCCGCTCAAGCAGAAAATATCAATCTAACAAGCTTACTAGCCATGTTAAACCTCGCTGCAGTATACGCAGGCGGTTGCCTATTATTGTTTATCACTTGTAATATTCTCATCGTACAGCGAACCGGCGTTAGCTATAGCACAGCGCTAAGTGCCTTCAGAGAAGCAATACTTGTGTCTGCAAGTTCAGCAAACTCTTTTGCTGCACTGCCTTCAGCCTTAAGAGGTATGCAACACACTTTAAAGCTGGATAGAAGAACGACGGACCTGATGACACCATTGTCTCTAAACCTTCTCCCTCTCGCCACCATCATTTATTTTTCTGTTGCAGCACTTTTTATCGCGCAAATATCGGCAATCGAATTAACCCTTATCGAATACATCACATTGTTTTTTGGTTCCATATTAGCTGGTTTAGCAGCAGCATCTCTTCCCTCTGCGGCGGGGGTTGCAGTGATTGCCATTGTACTGGAACCACTGGGGTTACCGGTTGAAGTTGCCATAGTGCTACTTATTGCCATCGACCCCATACTCGATCCCATCAACGCAGCAGTTGATACCCACGTCGCTTGTACTGTCGCGACACTCGTCGCAGATCCGCCAACAAAAGATATCGAGTAAGATGAGATAAGATTTTAGCCTAATATATTTAGTGATTTTCTGAGGCTCAATATAAGTAATAAGAAGGTACTTATATTTAAATTTTTCAGCCAACAGAAGTGTTACGTTCACACCCTCCAAGGTAATGATCACGCCGATAAAAACTTCGTTCGGATTTAGACGAGCGGTCTGCCAAATTAGAAAGATCGAAAAAAATACGTTCCAATATTTTCCTGGTAAAGCGCTGCAAAGCAATAAGCTCCAAAACCCTAAAGGAAGCCCAAAAAAATGTTTGATGTGAATTCAACTGGTTACACAAAGGCAGCCGCAACATTTATTAAACCTCACAAATCAATCTTAAAAGGGTGCGCATTTACTAAACAGCAGTTGCACGCTGGCCATTGGTGCCTATTGTGCTAGGGAGCTGATGGCACATTTTCGGCGCATCGCGGATCATTCACTGGATTGTTTCTCAATACATTGGCGACATGCTAGACCAAGAAACGCATCGGATAATCAGGCAAATCTACATTTTTTGCTACCAAGCCTAATATATTCACACTGCTTTTACTCTGCGCTTTCGGTGTCCCTGTGGTTGTCTTTCATTTTTAGGCCTCTTCTTATTTCGTTTATTCAGTTTGATGCAATATTTTTCAATACAATCGCTTAATTGGCTGCAGATGTTAGATTCTGTAGACATGTCAACATATCAAAATGTTGCCATAAACATAGTCATTTTTTTCAAGCAAAAAAAGTGAAGGTAATTTGCAGAGCATTAAGCAACCCATGGTTTGGGCTGCTTATGATAAGGTCTAATCGTTGCTGTGCAAGCTAGCGTTTAGGCCGCCCCATTTAGATGGACCAGCTACTACTGCTTCAACTACACCTGTTTGGCTGTTACGGCGATATAATAGGCTATGCATACCTGATAATTGACGAGCAGCTACTACTTCACCATCTGGTGTGGTGACTTTAGTGCCAGCCGTTACATACAAGCCTGCTTCAACGATACAGTCATCGCCTAAAGAGATACCAATACCTGCGTTGGCGCCAACCATGCTGTTCTTACCAATAGCATTGATAGATTTACCCCCACCGGATAAGGTACCCATTGTAGAAGCCCCGCCACCAATATCAGAGCCATCACCTACCACAACTCCTTGTGAAATACGGCCTTCAATCATAGAGCTGCCTAAAGTGCCAGCGTTGAAGTTAACAAAACCTTCGTGCATCACCGTGGTGCCAGACGCTAAATGTGCGCCCATACGGACTCGGTCTGCATCACCAATACGCACACCCTCTGGGATAACGTAATCAACCATTCTTGGGAATTTGTCAATGGAAGTAACAGCTAAGTGATGAGCTTCAGTGGCAATCAACTCTCTTAATGCTTCTACTTTGCTGGGTAGTACTGGACCTGCTGAGGTCCATGCAACATTCGTCAATAGCCCAAATACACCTTCAAGGTTAATACTGTTGGGTTGTACTGCACATTCTGATAACAAATGCAGGCGCAAATAGGCGTCTTCAGCAGACTGTGGTGTGGCGTCTATATCGAGGCTAATTTCGACAAACTCACCTTTTATCAAGCCCACTTTACTGGCTAAGCAGTGACGCTCAATGTGTTTATTGCTGCGAGGAAACCAAACATCTAAGGTTTTGCCACTTTCCACATCGATATATCGATGTCCATTACGGGTGATTGTCATTGTTACATCCTTAATAGGGATTTTGATTATATGGTTATTATCGCGCGAATTACGCTAAATCGCAGCCTGTATTTGTTTATAGGTTATGCCAAATTAGGCCAACGTTACTTTTGCTATAAGGATATTTCTAGTTTAGCGTCTGGATTGCCTAATTCTGTGATCTGTTGGCTAACTGGGAAGTTGTGTAAATCGAATTCGATGCCTCTACTATCTGGATTTCCCCCTGTTTTATCAAAGAAACAAAATGTGAGTATTTGACTAAATGAATGGGTCTGCCACACATAACAGCGATCAAATCCGCTATGCATGAGGGCATAATCTTGCTGGCCTTTCACCCATTTTGAACTTCTTGAAATATTACGCTTTTGAAAATATTCTAGCCCCAAAGGGAGTAATTCACCTTTAGCTTGCAGCTCATCAATAAATTTATCTAAGGGAATGTCACCCTTTTTTTGTCCACTTAAGTCATAAGCTTGTTGCATCGTTAAGGGGGACCCAAATTTTTTAACGGCTGCATTGAGTGTTTGTGCATGTATGGGCGCTATGCTCATATAGGCATCTTGCAGATAATAAGTGGCTGTAATTTGTTGGATAAAACCGTTGTGTTTATCAAAGTACAGCTCTACTTTTTGCTCAAGACGAGTATTTTCATATGGCTGATAAAAGCTAAACTTGATTTTATTACTAACACCTCCTCCACGAATGTTACCCAATTGACCACCTTGTTCATCAAGGTTTATCGCTTGTTGTAATACGTTGTCACCAATTTTCACCTCTTTTATTGACAGCACAGTGGCAACTGTTTGACTTGTGTCATCCAAAGGTAAAACGTTTGATTTGTTAAAGCGCTCCAGACCACGCAATGTTTCAAAAGGATGAGACTGCGATTGCGCCCAAGCCAAGGACGTTGCCAAGGTAGTCACCAAACCACTTATTAACGCGAAACGTTTACCCACTTTTGTTCACTCCTGATTGATAAAATATCGCGGATTTTATGATACCGCTATGTGTTTCGTATCGTTGAAGTCTACGCTATTCAAGCTAATCAAGCATAACGACGCAACCGTTTACATTTTTTAATGTTTTTAGCATGATTTATTTTGCTAATCTATGACACATATTATAAGTCCATTTGAAGTTGAATTTCTTGATGTCTCACTTTTTTCGTCACATATTTTTTTTAAAAAGTCGGGTTGTTATACGTTTAGGTTTGACGAGTTTGGTCCTTTTGTCATTGCCGGTACATGCTAAATACACCGATATTTTTACACGGCACCAAATCGATCTAAGTTTTAATGTTAATCAACCCGTATTGATTGCTGACTTGTTACCCCAAGCCGGTGCAGAGCTTGTGGTGGTTGGTGTGGATGACAAGCAACAACGTATGTTAGCCATTTATTTTTTTGATACCCAAAGCAACACTTACATCCAACAAGACAAGATCAATATTGCAGATAATGTGTTTGCCTACGATGTGGGTGAGCCTCAGCAAGATGGTCTGCAGCGTTTGTACCTTTTAGACAAATCTATGGTGTATCATTACGTGCCTGGCCATTTATCACACAAAGCAGTATGGATGCAAAGCGAGACGGTCTCATCGATGTACCTCAGTGATAATGCTGAATCGTTTAGGGAGATGGACTTTGTCCGAGACATTAATAACGATAGTCTTGATGACATTATGCTACCGCATTTTGAACAGCTCAATTTATGGTTGTCAGATTGCTGTGGCCTAAGGCACCCGCAACGCTTACCTATTGCTGCACGGATTGAAATGAATCAAAGTAGCGTCAGTTATGACGACCAAGAACTGTATTTTCAAGATATGGACTTAGACGGGAAAACAGACTTGGTGACGGTAGAGCAAGGTCAGTTGAATGTTTTTGCACAAAATGACAACATGCAATTTTCACTCATTCCCACAAAGATTCAAATAGATAAATCTATTTATGCTGTCGATTGGTGGGACATGAAAGGTCCAGATGGGCAGGAAATGGATCAAAGTGATATTCAACATCGTGTTGTAAAAGCCATTGATGACCTCAATGGAGATGGGATCCCAGACATTGCTTTGCAGTTTACGAAAAGCTCTGGTGTGTTAGATAAAACCATCGATTTTGAGTTTTTTTATGGAGCGTTAAAAGAAGGGAAATTAAGTTATGCTGAACAAGCCAGTACAAATATCACCTCTGAAGATACCTTATCTAACCTCATGTTTTTAGACCGAGATATGGACGGTAAACAAGAAGTGTCGGTGTCGTCTTTTGATATTGGTATCTCTCAAATAGTAGGGGCTTTGTTATCTGGCAGCATCGACCAAGATGTGTTGATTTTCTCTATGAATGAAAATAATCAATTCGGTAAAAAGCCCCTTGTCAGTCAAGAAGTACAAATTACTTTTAGCTTATCTTCGGGCACACGAGGTCAACCTTTGATTAAAATGATCGATATCAATGGCGATGCGGTGAAAGACATAGTGTATTCAGACGGTGATGATTTGATCCGAACTTTGCTCGCCACACCTGATCAGAAAAAGCCATACGCAAAGCGTTCACTTCGTCAGAAACTGCCGATGCCCAAAAACCCCTCAAACGCCACAGCAGATGACCTTAATCGTGATGGAAAGATGGACGTAGTGTTACATCATGGTCCTGCAGACAGCCCGGATTTATTGAAGCGCGTCATGGTGTTGATGGCGAATTAACGAACCCACAGGTGAGGCGAGTCATTGAAGACAAGTTATGAGATGCTCACCCAAGGGTTACTCACACAACTTCCCCGAGTCAACTACTCCAGGTGAATAGTTACCTTTGAGGTCAGTTGAAAGATGTTGGTGGGCGGTTTAGGCGTAAGTTTTTCCTGATGAACTGGGCTGCGATACGCCTCAGTCACTTTAGTTAATCTACAATCTCTTTTGGAACAACACTCATAGCCCATTGTGACGCAGTAATTAGTGCAGGTAACATGCGTTTAAAAACTTTTTATCTCCTCCTTCTTATGCACATTGTTTATCATTTTTCAGTCATTGGAGTCCATAGACAAAATTTGTTACTTACTTAGATATCATTGTGGCGAATAAACTTGATATCATACCCTTAGGTTTTTTAATGTTTCAAATCAAGATGATTTGAGTGTCGATATAATTGAACCAACAGAATACACTGTTGGCCTTAGGTTTTAATGAAAATACCAAAAAGATTACAACCACTTGTCGATGATGGCCTGATAGACACAGTCTTATATCAGCTTATGAGTGGAAAAGAGGCCACCGTTTATGCGGTGCAGTGCGGGTCTGAAGTGCGTTGTGCCAAAGTGTATAAAGAGGCAATGAAACGCAGCTTTAAAAAAGCTGCGCAATATCAGGAGGGGCGTAAGGTCAGGAACACGCGACGTGCTCGTGCTATGGAGAAAGGGTCTAAGTTTGGCCGTAAGCAACAAGAAGACGCGTGGCAAAATACAGAAGTAGACGCTTTATTTACATTGGCCAAGGCTGGGGTTCGAGTACCTGAACCTTACGGTTGTTATGAAGGCGTGTTGCTGATGGAATTGGTGACAGATGACAACGGCGAGGTCGCACCCAGACTCAACGATGTCTCTATGTCAGCAGAGCAAGCCATTGAAGATCACGCTTTAGTGATGATCTATGCGATGCGTATGTTATGTGTGGGTTTGATACACGGTGACTTATCAGAGTTTAATGTGCTGGTGGACGACTATGGTCCGGTGATCATTGATTTACCTCAAGTGGTGGATGCGGCTGCAAATAACAATGCATTCAGTATGTTACAGCGTGATGTGCGAAATATGAGTGAATATTATGGACAGTTCGCCCCTGAATTAACCCGCACCTTTTATGCTGAAGAAATGTGGGCATTATTTGAAGCGGGTGAGTTAACGCCTGAGACAGAATTAACGGGGCACTATGAACTACCTGATGATGACGCAGACGTAGACTCGGTATTAGAAGAAATCAAAGCCGCCTTTGCCGAAGAGCAAGAGCGTATCGAAAGGGTCAAAGAAGCAAACGAGCCGCTTTAATTGCCTTAGGGGAAATGACAAGCGCTTAGCCTGTCACTTCTTAAATCTGATAAAACATTAAGCGCCATTTACTTGTCCTGATGTAATCGACTGTTTGAGAACAAAAAGTGACATTTCATCGACCCGCACAGCCGTTTACAGACGGTGGTAGGATGCGCTTTTCTAGCCGTTAAGTGTCAAATACGCGCTGAAAGCAGGTATCTAAGAGCGTCCTAGTTTGTTGAGGCAATAATTCGACGCCTTCGTATTCTTTGTATTCAGGTGACTGAGTATCTTTTGGATCACCAATGGATGTTAATTAGATACATCCCCGTGCATATCGGCCTTGCTGTCGATTTGTCGATGCTCGACATAACTTTCATTGCACAGTATTAAAAGATTATTGAATAAACATCACTGACTGTCGTTGGTCTATTTTAAAGTCAAATTCTCGCAGAAAATTCATGCCTAATAGCCCGTCGGCATTATTAATGCTTTGCATGGGTAATATCACCACAGGTAAGTTTTGAACTGTGACATGGTTGATGGTTAACTCCTGAAATTGATACATACTCGCCTTAATATTGCCAGCTGCGGTGCCAATACTAAAACGCCCCAGGTAATTGGTTTTGTATCGGTTACTTAAATTATCAAAATATTGTTTTGATATAGCGGTGACAGACGCACCAGTATCAATTAATAGTGCTACTGGGTTGCTGCTCAGTGTAGCCGCAACTACATATTGATTGCCAAATTGTTTAAGTGAGACAGGGCGCCCTAGGTTGGTGTTTGTTTCCTCTACATCTAATTTATCAACTTTATCATTCGCGGGTAATATTTGTTGCGCTACCATGATGTTTCTAATGTTTTGTGCATCAGGGTCGTTAAAATCTAGGGAAGCCAGCACATTTTCCATCAAGCCTTCTTGAAAAAGTTCCGCATAAGCCCTAGCAAGGGACAAGGTGTAAAGTCTGTTGTTCGGCTCAAGTTGTAACAGCGGCTCCACAAACATCGCTAAAATATCCCACGAATAGTTGCGCCTTAACTGCTCAATGGTGTTTTGGCTTAGCTGTTGGATTTGTTGTTCAATCTCACTTTGCTGTGCGGCTGTCATAGGGTTTCTTAATAAGTCGTAATAATGAGCGATGGCATCACTTAACAAAGTGGTTTCCACCTTCAATTTTGCTTCTAACAATAAAAAGTCCATGTCTTGTGGGTATTGTTTCAAATAACCTTGCAAAAATGTGCCCAGCCTTAAGAAACTATTCTGTTGTAACCACAAGTTTGCCTGTTCCAGTAGCGCGACTCTGTTACTCAAAAGCTGATTCAATGGTGTGTTAGGTCTTGGATTGTTTACGAGCATAGTCGGTGGTGCTTGGCTTGGCGTATCCGCCGGTGGCTCACTGAACTTAAAGTTTAATAATGGTTCAGATGCTGAAATGTGTTTGACCTTGGCATGCTTGTCATCAGATAGGGCGAATTCATTTTGCTGGGGTGTGGTAAATAATAAATAAACATTAAACACTACAGAGACGCCAAGCAATAACAGTAATAGGCGATTCCACTGGTTCATTCTTTGGCTGCTTTTGACTGAAAGGGGAGGGAGGCTGGCCCATAAATATCGGTAAACTCTTTTGGCATACGTTTAGGTTTACCCGTTGAAAGAGCTATGCACACAAACTCGGTGCGTGCCGTTAATAGCGTGAGCTGATCGCTGCGGCGAATAAACTGAAATTGCCGCGCCAGCTTTAGCTTATTGTCACAGCGTACTATCCAGGTGGCACAATCAATCAAATCATTGACATAGGCTGCGGCTAAATAATCGATTTCGTGTCGAACAATCGCCATACCACTGTCTAAAGTTTGATATTGCTCAATAGTCAAACCCAAATGCTTGGAGTGTGTCCATGAAGTCACTTCCAGTTGACTGACGTAGGCCACGTTATTGGCATGTTGATAATGATCAATTTGCTCAGGTGTGACCTGCCAAGTGCATAAAAAGGGGGTGGGGAAAAGCCAAGTCATAAATTAACTATACATCTGGCAATGGATTTGGAGAATTTGAATTGATGAGTTGTTGCATAATCTGATGTTCTTTATTTACTACAGGTATAATGAAATCTTCCACCTTGCCAAGGTTTTTAAAGGCTTTAAAGCCTTTTGCTAGGAATTCATGTAAAGCTAAAACACCTGCTATTTTTGCCGGTTTTCGGGAGATAAATAATAAGCTTGAAATGCCTTTCATTTTGACTACCTCAGCTAAGTCGTTTCCCAAAGTACGGATATAGTCAATTTGTTGTTGTCTTTTGGCAAGGTTGTCGCAACTGATATAAGCCTTGGCATAACTATCACGATTAATCTCGGTGCCCACTAACTGTTTGGCTAGACTAAAGTCTAGCTCAAAAGATAAGGTGTTTAAGTGCAACGCCGAGGCCAATGAATGGAGTGCCTTCTCAGGTAGAAATTTTGACATTTTAGGCACAATACGGGCGATATCCTGATCGCGCTGGCTAAAATCATTGGGCCCATAGAGTTCGTTGATAAAAAATTCTACCGCGGGTTTAAAACGTTTTTGTTGGTACATCTGCTGATGACTGGCTAACAAACGTTTGCACTGCCACACTTGCACCGCCCTAATGGCAGGATTTAACCCCGCTTTGTCTGCAATTTCTTGCATGGTGCTAATACCATGTAAATGGTGGATTATTTGCTTGGTGCTGTCACTCATTATAAAAGATGCTCCATATAACATGCTAAATAGATGGGGCTCATTTTTTTAATTTAAACTGACCAAACACGCTGGCGTCTATCCAACCACGATTAGTGTCACCGTTCAGCGGTTCGATTTTATGCGAACCCATAAAATGCTCTCGAATGGCACTGCCGTCGTTATCACAATAGGCCAGCATAAAGCCGATAGTTTGCTCGGGTTTTAATATTATGGGGGCTAAAGGTTGCTTGTCGCTATAGGTATTGGGAAACAGTTTGATGGCGGCTTCCCAGATGATTGCGTTAGGTGTTTTATTCTCGCGCTGCCAACGACTGATCACATGGCCATTATATAAATGCGCGTTCGTATCATCACCAATATCTACGGTTTGGTTGTCTAAGGCGATATGGTAAGCGAATGCGCTGTGATTATATTGATGGTTACCACCAGATGCATCGCTATCAACGAATACTTCTAGACAGTCATCGTCCCAATACTTGACGGTAGGATCTGCGGTTTTGTCAAACAATATATCATCAGTAATCTGTGCTTGTAGGTACAAATACTGGTTATCCCATAACAACTTATAACGTCCAGAAAAGTCTGTTTCTTTTGGTTGCGATCCGGCCATCAAGTAAGCCATGGGTTGCCATTGGGTATTATCCCATGTCTGCTCAGCGGCACCGTCTATTATAATAGGAGTGGCAGTATGTTTTATTTCGGTGGCGCTAATTTGTGCGCAAACGCACACACTGCTAAATAGAAACCTTCGTAACAAAGTACTCTCCTTGGGTAAAATTCGTTTATAGCTTGGCGTAATTTTTTAGCGAAAACAATAGGTGAAATCAAACACCGAGGCTAAATATTCGACTAATGTTGGACTAGGGCTACACCTACACCCTTTTTATGTATGCTTTTTATGTATAGAATGCCACCCATATGAATATAAACACTGCTTTATCTCTTAAACAAACTCTCTGCTCGCAGTCTTCAGACGGGGCAATATTGCACAACTTTCAGGATCTTATTGTGTTATTTAATGCCACTTTTACAGAGACTGAAAATACGGTTTTGGTAAAAGGAGATCACGAGCCTATCTATATCCCCGCGCAACGTTCACAACACCATCAGATAGTGTTTGCCCACGGCTACTTTGCCAGTGCATTGCATGAAATAGCTCACTGGTGTATTGCAGGTAAACAAAGACGTTTGTTAGAAGATTATGGTTATTGGTATAGCCCTGATGGTAGAGATATGCAACAGCAAGTTGAATTTGAAAAGGTAGAAGTGAAACCCCAGGCAATCGAGTGGGCCTTCTCTTGTGTGGCAGGCAAACCCTTTACAGTCAGTACTGATAATTTAAAGGGGGCAGCTGCTGATATTCAAGGTTTCCAAAATGCGGTAAAACGACAAATCATGTTGTACCTAGAGTATGGTTTTCCAACTCGTGCCGCAGAGTTTATGGGGGTGTTGCAAAAGTTTTATCAGACAGACGACCTGCAATGGGAGATGTTCGATGTTGAATCAGCCTAAACTTCACAGACTATTTAAGTTAGGTTTGTTAGTCAATCCTTATGCTGGCATTGGTGGGGCCTTAGCATTAAAAGGTAGCGATGGTGTTGAAATCCGCGAAAAAGCCTTATCCATGGGAGCAGAAAAAAAAGCCCTAGATAAAACCCGCTTAGCCCTTGCGCATATTGTAACTATTCAAGACCAAGTGCAGCTCTATGTTGCATCAGGCGATATGGGTGAAACCCTGGCTAAGGATATGGGCTTTCATTATACCCTGGTCTATCAGCCTGAAAACTTACAAACAGAAGGCCAAGATACTGAAGCCACAGCAAAAGCGTTGCTTGCTCATCAGGTCGATTTGATTTTATTTGCTGGTGGTGATGGCACGGCTCGTAATGTCTGTCATGTAGTGGGTAGTTCAGTCCCTGTTTTAGGTGTACCTGCAGGCTGTAAAATTCACTCAGCTGTTTATGCTATTACTCCAGCGGCCGCCGGTAGAGTATTAAAGCAAGTGATAAAGGGTGAAATAGTCAGTGTCAGTGATGCCGAGGTCATGGATATTGATGAAGCGTTGTTTAGAAACGGTAAGGTTAATGCCCGTCAATTTGGTGAAATGCAGGTTCCGACTGAACTGAGATATATTCAAGCCGTTAAGATGGGTGGTAAAGAGTCTGATGAACTGGTCTTGGCGGATATCGCTGCGCATATCATTGAGATCATCGAGGATAACCCTGAGCATCTATTTGTCATGGGGTCAGGCTCAACCGTTGAGTTTGTAATGCAAGAGCTGGGCATTAAAAACACCTTGTTAGGTGTTGATGTGATTAAACATAAAAAATTGCTGGCCAGTGATGTGACTGCCAGTGAATTAATAGCGCTAACGACTCATCAAAACTGCAAATTGGTGCTGACCTTGATTGGTGGTCAAGGACATATAATAGGCCGCGGAAACCAGCAATTGAGTGCGGATTTTTTAACGTCTATAGAAAAAGATAACATCTTGTTGGTAGCGACCAAGAGCAAGCTGTCTAATTTGTCTGGACGCCCATTGATTGTTGATTCAGGCGATACAAAGTTAGATATACAGCTGTCAGGATTAATCAGTATCATCACCGGTTATCACGACCAAGTGTTATACCCCATAGCCAATTTACATTTATCCATTAAGGACACAGTTTGACATCATCCAAGCAGCAACAAAATGAGCTTACTGCCTTTATTCATAAAACTGAATGTTACTTAGACCAAGTAGTGCAGCATGGCAACGATCAAGAGTTGTTTATTGCCAGTTATTTGCAGGGGCACTTTGCTGTTGAGGCGGGGCAAAGCCAAGTGCAACAAATGACACAGGTTAAACAATTAGCTGCGCTGATGGAGATCAGTTTAACCGCTGCTTTTAGTCACCAAGAACTCACTACTGATGATCAGCAACAAGTGTTAAGTTTATGGCAGACATTGCAATCGGGTTAGGTCAGTCTCGCTAAGGGAATACCTATCATCAAGTTGCGTAGGCTTTTCAGCCCTGTCTGCGGATAAGCCCCCTGACTAAAAAGCGATTGGGGTTTAAAGCATCCAACAAGTTGCTCGACAACGGCAACGGCTCGTTTACTATTTGACTGACTAATATTTGTGCACATAGAGGCGCAGTGGTTAATCCTCTTGAGCCTAAACCACATAACATAAATAAGTTAGTGTGATTACTAGGTGCGGGGTAATGTTTGGCAGGCAAAGCCTTATATAAGTCATGATATTGTTCTAATTGTATAGTGGTATCCGGCACCGCACCCACCATGGGTAGATGGTCTGGGGTACTGCATCTTATGGCTGCGCGGCCATTTTTTGTGGGGCGTATGCCATTAATCCAGTCACATTTTGTTAGTGCTTGTTGATGTATCGTTAGGTTAGTGTGCTGTTCAGATAGTCGATAATCACAGTTTCTATCCTCTTTGACATAGGTTGACCCCATGGCGTGAGAGCCTTGCCATTGGGGGGTTAAATATCCTTTATGGCATAACACTGTGGCTAGATTAGCTAGCTCGTTTTGACTGCTTATTGCTTCTACCTGGCCTCTGACCAAGCGAAATGGCAGTTGAGACATCTGCTGACAATCGGCGCTATCGCTGCCAGTTGCCATGATCACAATATCTGCATCAGATTCACTACCATCTTGCCAATTTAGCTGCCATGCGTCATTGATATGTGCCAAGGAAGTTAGTTGTTGATTAACGATGACGCTTGAGTCGGCTGCTTTGACAAGCCCTGCGACTAACTCAGGCAGATTAATCCATCCTCCTTGTGGAATATATAAACCCGGATAGGGTAGATCCACCTTGGCAATGTTTGTCGCTTGTTGTGCGTCAATCCAATGTATTAAAGCCTCTGGCCATGTCTTGTTTTCTACTAATTTGCGATAACGAGCAGCCACCTTGTCATTAAAAGCGACCTGAAAAGTCCCGCACCACTGATGACTGTATTGAATACCTTGATTGAGTAACTCTCGATATAGCTTGCTCGCATAATTGAATGACAAGGCATGGATTTGACTGGCGTGCCCTGCTTGAGCATTAAGTTGTGGGTAAAATCCACCTTGGGCATTACCTGAAGCGCCTGCGGCTAACGCATTGTCTTGGCAATAAAGTGTGGCTTGTAATCCCCTTTGACTCAGTGCATAAGCACAATTGGCTGCTGCTAGCCCCCCCCCAATGATGGCAATCTTGGGTGTTTTGTTAATTGGCTTTTGCTGAATGCTTGCGGGTATGCGCGCAAAGTAGGGTAATCGACTTGGATTATTGGCTGGTTTATCAATTATTCCCACCAACATATCTTTTTTGCGACCATGGGCGGGTTGTTTCTGTACCTTAAACCCGGCTTCTCTTAAGCCACGTTTGACATGACCTGCTGCGGTGAATGTGGCAAGGTGGCATTGATCTTTAGCCAGTAATGCCATGTGCTCAAATAACCCTTGGGTCCACATGTCTGGATTTTTACTGGGCGCAAAGCCATCAAGAAACCAAGTATCGATTAAACCTTGAGGTGTGTTTTCAATCTTAGGTAAAACGTCATGCACATCCCCTAACCACAAGTCTAAAATAACCTTACCCCCAAGAAACGTCAGGCGGTGACATCCAGCTACAGGTATTGGGTATTGCTCGAGCAAAGCGTGAGAGTATGCCTTTAACTCTGGGTAAAGGGACAAAGCTTTGGCTAAATCATTATGGCTTATAGGAAATTTTTCTATTGAAATGAAATGTAATCTAAACAGTGGGCTGTTGCTTTGTTGTCTAAATTTTTCGAAGTGCAGCATAGTCACTAATAGATTAAGGCCAGTACCAAAGCCCGTTTCAGCTATAACAAACAGCTGTTCTTGCCATTTTTTCCAACGGGCTAGCAGGTTACTATGCTTAATAAATACATGGGTTGTTTCATCGATGCCTTGTGCATCAGAAAAGTACAGATCTTCAAACTGTGTGGCATAAGGGGTGCCATTTTCATTGAATCGAATGTTGGCGTTGGCAATAGTCAAATTAAGTCAGCTCTGGATAGTTATGTATAAAGATCGGTGAATATTATACAGATTAAGGTATGCGTTATGTCATAACAATCACAGTAATCATTTGCATGGCTTTGATTTTCAAATTAAGCTAACACGTGTACGCTCAAAGCAGACCAGTTGGCTGAGTAAATTCATTAGAATATGGGCAAAATTTTTTCTGAAGGGTTAATCATGAGAAGAGCGGTAATAACTGGACTGGGCATAGTATCCAGTATTGGTAACAATAAAGATGAAGTCACAACCTCTCTTAGAGAAGGTCGTTCGGGTATTACTTTTTCCGAAGAATTTGAACAAGCGGGTATGCGCAGCCAAGTTTGGGGTAAAGTGAATATTGATATTAAAGAGCACATTGATCGTAAAATATTACGTTTTATGGGCGAAGCGGCTGGTTATGCTTATATTGCGATGCAACAAGCGATTAAAGATTCAGGCTTGAGCGATGACATGGTTTCAAACGTAAGAACAGGTATCATTGCCGGTTCCGGTGGCGCATCGTCTAAAAACCAAGTTGAGGCTATCGATATTTTGCGCGAAAAAGGTGTCAAGCGCATTGGGCCATATATGGTGACTCGCTGCATGGGTAGTACCGTATCAGCCTGTTTGGCGACACCCTTTAAGATTAAAGGTGTGAACTATTCTATTAGTTCAGCCTGTTCAACCAGTGCCCACTGTATTGGTAACGCGTTAGAACAAATCCAATTAGGCAAACAAGATATTATTTTTGCAGGCGGTGGTGAAGAATTACATTATACCCTTTCAGCAGAGTTCGATGCTATGGGCGCCATGTCAACTAAGTACAACGACGACCCAACCAAGGCCTCTCGTACCTATGATGCAGACCGCGATGGTTTTGTTGGCGCAGGTGGTGGTGGAATGGTGGTGGTGGAAGAGCTTGAACACGCACTGGCTCGCGGTGCCAAAATTTATGCTGAGATTGTAGGTTATGGTGCCACATCAGACGGCGCAGATATGGTAGCTCCGTCAGGTGAAGGGGCCGTTCGTTGTATGCAACAAGCCATGCAAGGTCTAGATAAACCCATTGATTACATCAATACCCATGGCACCTCTACTCCTGTGGGTGACGTAAAAGAGCTTTGGGCTATTCGTGAAGTCTTTGGGGATACCACGCCTCCACTGAGCGCCACTAAAGCTATGACGGGTCATGCACTTGGTGCTGCTGGAGTAAATGAAGCGATTTACAGTATTTTGATGATGGAAAACGATTTCATCGCCCCATCAATTAATATTGAAAACCTAGACGTGTTAGCAAAAGGCATGGACGTCGTCACTGAAACTCGTGAAGGCGCATTGACCACAGTGATGTCTAACAGTTTTGGTTTTGGCGGCACTAACGCCACTTTAGTGATGCAGAAGTATCAGGGGTGATTTACAGCCTGAAACCTTAAACGCTGGGTTTACCCAGTTTAAATAATTGAAAAGCCGCTCGCAAAATGAGCGACTTTTTATTTTCTTCGCTCAGTTAAAAAGTACAATACATTAGCAGCTGTGCTGCTTTTATCATCAGTCAAAATTTATTTAATAAACTTAACTTGCGTAGTCGAGCCATAGCGGTTATCTTGCCGCTCGAATCGGACGCGGGATGGAGCAGTCTGGTAGCTCGTCGGGCTCATAACCCGAAGGTCGTAGGTTCAAATCCTGCTCCCGCAACCAACCGATTATTCAAGAGTATTCTCTTCAATAGTATTCTAATATTTCAAAGACTACTCAAAACACAATCGCCCACAAGCTCGCTCTTTTGTATCCACGAAAGGTCGAAGGTTCACATCCTGCTCCCGCTACCAACCCATTCTTCATTAGTATTCTCTTCAATAGATTTCAAATGTTTCAAAGACGACTCAAAGCACAATCCCTCTTGTTCTTATAACTCTTGTTTGGGCAATACCCATTGATTATTCTGGTCTTTTGTAAATTGCGTTTTCTGCTCGACCATGGATAAATCTAATCCAAGATAATAGTCAGGATTATCGCCAATCCATTTTAGGTTTTTGTCATCATCACTAAAGGTCACTTTTAGCAGAAATAACGTTTTGGCACTCTCACCCTTGTAAAGCTCATTGGCGTAATAAGGGATAAGTGACAATTTAGAAAAATGGATGTAGCCCTCTTTGGCAAAGTTCAAAGGTGTATAAATATTATCTTTGGTTAGGGTCGCTAATTCTTGCTGGCTCACAATGTGATATAAAGTGGTGCCAGCCAAGCTTGCAGTGCTCACCACAAAACTTAAAAGTAAACACCCTCCTGCTAACAAACGCTTTAGATTTGCAGGCAAGTTAAAATAACTCTTATTATTATGCATATCATTCACCATCAATTATGTCAGACACAGATAAAAATGTACCGTCGCTGGCCCTTGCAACAGTATGTACTTGCATCACTGCAGACGGGGATATCCCCCCTAAAATATGCGGAAAAAGCTCGCTGTCAGTACCTGGAAAATCAGGTTGTTTGTCACCTACAGGCTCAGTGCCTTCAAATATGGTTTTTACGCCGGTGGCTTGTAACGTGTCAACTGACATTCTCAGGCATAACCAATCCCCGACTACATCTTTATAAAAATGGTTACCGATAATCAGTAAAAAATCTGGGTTAGCCGTGGCGTGAGTGAATTTGTCTTGGGTGTAAGTGGGAGGGTAATAAGTGCTCTTGTTTGCTAGCGTTTTTTCCCATAACTCTTTTTGGACAAGGTGAAATATATATGGATATTTTGAGGTGTACTCGCTTGTTGCATTCTCTTTTGCCACCAAAATGGAAGATTGAAATAACATCGTAAAAATAAATACCAATGTGCTGTTTAACATAATTTTTCTCATGCTTTTTTTACTGCTCTGTGGTTCAACAATCAATGTAAAATATATACATAAAAACCTAATGTCAAAATTTACTTTATGAAGTGTTTGACATGCTTTTTTTTGGTGCAGCACACCTGTAAAAAGACGCGAATGCACCAAAGAAATATTATTTTGACTCTTTGTGGTGCGCGGTGTCTGTCTCAAAAAAGGGCGCCAATTTATATTGAGGAGTATTTATTTGTTTTCGAGCAACTTTCTTACTTCTCTATTTTTTGGTTATCATTATGATAGCTCTCGGCTACATTGCTACTCCCCTTAGACCTGGTCAATAAAAACATTCACAACATTGACCTATTTAGGCAGGCGCACCATGATGTGAGATGGCCGCTGACCTCGAACAGGCTAGCCTTATAATTTGAAGAGCAACCGCTCTGTATCTGTTAGAGTTTCATGCATTTTTAATGTTGACATCTATAATTTCATTCCTTTGTTGTGAACGGTATTTTACAATGGCTTTGCCGATCAGTGTTTAACGCTAAAAGCAGATGCAAAAAGACGCTTTTTATTTTGTTCGTGTGGCAGACTATGGTGGCGAATTTTCTTATTTAAGTTGTAAATGAAAGCTGTAACTTTTTTTAAAACTGTGTGTTTTTTGTTATTTCTTGCCCTTGTTACCCCCATTCATAGGTTGGCTGCACAATCCATTAATCTACCCAAGGTTATGCCGTCCTCATCTGGCATATGCCATGACTCAAGCAGTGGGTCATTCAATAGGACCAAACATTATAAGCCATTCAATACCCTTACTAATTGTATAATGGCTGGTGGGCGTTTACCCAATGCGAGCACAAAGCAGATAGCTGTTGCCACAGATGAAGCTATTGGGCAAAGCAGGCCTTATGCCGGGCTTTACGATAGAGGTGAGTGGCCCCATTGGTTAGACAACGATAAAGATTGCCAGAATACCCGCCATGAGTTACTGATAAAAACATCAACCAAGCCGGTTTCTTTTAGGTCAGCTAGGCAATGCCAAGTACTGGCAGGGCAGTGGTATGATCCTTATTCTAATATCACCTTCACAATATCTAAAGACTTAGATCTTGATCATATCGTCCCACTTAAGTTTGCTCATGGTCATGGGGCCAATAAATGGAGCAGGGCACGAAAAGCGTTATTTGCCAATGATACTGATAATTTGATATTGGCTGATGCGACTTTAAATCGGCAAAAAGGTGCGAAAGGTATCCATGACTGGCTTCCTCCAAACCATCTGTATAGATGCCAGTATGTAATGCATTTTAACCGCATCATGTCCAAATATGATTTGGCATACACCCCCTCAGAACAGCTAATGGTTAACAGACTAGTTAAGGCGTGTGATAAGTATGTAGTACAGGTATTTTAAGACTGCAGCGCAGCTAAAACCGTTATAAAATATCTATCATGAGAAGCTTGCAACTGATCAACAGATACGTTCTTAACTTTTCTTTTTAGAATAGTCATTTGATATGTGAACAACAAGGGTTGGTGTAGTTGAGTGCCATATGCAGCTTGGCCGAACTCCTAGAAAGGAGCTATTACCGACACTCGAACGATATGAAGGTCTATCTTTTCAACACACGAAACAGATTGAGATAGGCGTTATTACTGTCTAAACCTTCGGATCCTGTGCCGTTAAGATAGTGAATCATTGGACTTAGCCAGGATATAAATATAAGCCATAAAAAAGGGCCTGTTGGCCCCTTTGTATTATTTAAGTATTATCTCCCTCATCCTATATTCACCGGTAAGCGTTCTTACCTCAGGATATTTAGCCGATATTTGGTTACTTTGCTTGCGAGCTTCCTCACTCCATTTTTTCATAAATGCGGTGTATTTTTTCTTGCTTGGCTCTAAATCCGCAGCACTTTCAAACATGACCATTAAGATCATATTAAATTCGCCGCTCTGGGGTAAATCACTGGCCAATATTTTCCAATCTTTAATTGTCCCTAGTTCTTTTTGCAAATTCACTGCTTTTACCCAACTATTGCGTAAACCAGCCAAGTAAATATCTTCCATATTTGCGTCAATCTTTACCGTAGTCATGACTGTGATTTCTGTACCCAAATCATAGTCTTGGTAAATCTCGAGTCTGTCCTGTGCAAACGCTGTAAAACTGAACGCGGTGAGTAATAATGTTACTAATACATTTTTCATTTTTTATGTCCTTTAGATTTTAATGAATTATTTTTTAGATTTAAACCCTTACCTAAATCACTCGAATTTTATTCAAATTCAGTATTACATTCACATAGATACACGATAACTGTCAACTGGTTGTTGTCATCACTTATAAAGCCTGCTTAAGTATAAACGCGAATTAACAGCGAATAGGAAAATTAACAGAACCGTCAAGCGGCGAATAAAGATTTGGCTTTAGGAAGTGAACGATTTGTTGAAGAAATTGAAGCCCTTACACAAAAAAAGTGGAAGGAAGGGAAGCAGGGCCAGCCAGTTGGATGACGAAAAAATCAATCTGCTTAATTCGGATCTTGCCCCCTTTTATCTATTGATTTTTAGCAAAGATGTTCGGCTGTAAATTACCATTACAGCCCACAATAATTTATTGCAATCGTTACAGTACTACCTTTAATTTTATCAATGATGATAGAGGTAGTGTTGATGCTTTTATGACGATGATGGAAGTCAACTATGACTTCTTAAATACCCTTTGATTATTGAAGCACTGCGTCCAAATAAGTGCTAGACAGCACAAATGTAGAAGCATGAGCGGTTAACGCTTACTTGTCCTTGCTGCTCACGAGTAAATCTTTAGCCTGGTTTATTTTTGTTGCCAGATAATTGCTTCCACCCTTATCGGGGTGGAGCTTCAACATCAGTTTGCGGTGGGCGGCAATAATCTCTGCCTCCGTTGCGTTATTATCAAGACCCAGCACTGCATAAGCTTCAATGATAGTCATCTCAATGCTATCGCTTTCGTGAGAGTGTTGCCCGTTCTTTTGAGAACCCTTTCCTGCATTGGCAGCTTCGCGCCAGTCAGTACCATATTTGCGATCAAGATAGGTAGCCAAAATCTCAATAGAATCAGGATATTGCTTACCCGCTAGGATATACAGAGATATTAAATCTGGCAGCTCAAATTCAGACAGATATTTACCCTCGCTAACCGTGTCCAATAATTCACCCTCTATTTCACCACTTTCATGATCGAGGGTCATTTTGAGTAAACTGGTTTCAACGGTAGAATGCTTGGATGAACCCGCACTGTGTTTAGTTTTAGCTTTCTGGAAAAGACCTTGAAAAAGCGGAAAGTAACGTAAAAAGGGAAACAAGCGCTTAGCCAATACAATCAAACCTGTTCCCAGTGCTGCTAAAATATAAAGTTTCCCAGTAACCGTTAGTAAGATCAGCCCCGAGATAAACGCGAGCACACCGACTTTCGCACCGGCTTTTTTTCTTTGTTCCTGTTTCAGCGTTTGAATATATCCCACTGAGATATAACCGATGATGACAACCGCTATTAAAGCGACAAATACTAACATAGTGTGTTCACTTATTTGAATTACCCGTTAAGCCGCAAAGCCCATCATATTTTCATTTACGGTGTGGTTATTTCCGTGGGAATAATTGGATTATTGGCGGCTATCTAATCATGATTATTTCAGTTGCTGCAATAACCGGCGCACGCTCTTATCCTGACTCAATAAATGACTTTCTAGGGCAGGTTTTCCGCCCGCCGCATACACCGCAACCGCTGCTAACAGCTGACCTAACTGTCTAGCACTGCCTTGGTCAAACTGGCAATGTGCGCCGCCACTCAATGTCGCTAGCTGTGAAAAGATACTGCCAACCTTTGGATTTTTTCCTTCCTGAAAAACAAATAAAGGTAGGTTGAGTATGCCCAACTGCCCTGCTAAGGCGCCAAGTGTATCCGGGTTTTCTTCAACACAGTCACCCACAAATACCAGCGCGTTGACTCTGCTGGTGCGAGTCTCACACAATGCATGCGTGAGTACTTTGGCAATCTGGGTTTGTCCAGCTAGGCATCGCACCGACAGTAAGGCTTGTTTAATGTCATCCGCGCTGCGTGTCCACTGAAGCGCTGTAAAGTCACCCATCCCCCGATAATAACAAAGCTGCACATTCAGTGTACTTACCTTATATGCCTCTACAAACATAGCCGCATGATGTTGACTCGCCATATCCCAGCAGTGCTCACGACTTGCCGTGGCATCCATTGCAAATATTAATCTGCCCTTGCCTACACCAGTGGCCAGCGGTGTGTTTTTGACTTTACCAATAAATGCCTGAACATCTTGGGCGCTCGACCTTTTATCAGGAAGCTTTGAGGTCATGTAATTCCCCTGTTAATGTTAAACCTAAGGTAAAAAATCCATTCAATAATTGGCTAAAGACTTAATAGGTAATGAATTAGATGACAACATTAATACCACAACACTGATAACACATATAGTAAGTACAGTATGTCTGCTCTGTCGAATATGTTGCCATTAGTATATCAATAAATCTAAAAATTCGATGATTGTTTGAACAAGTGTTGACGTTTTATGGATAGGGATACGAATAGGTATAGCAAGTAATTCGGAATTAGAACACCTTGCGTTTAATCGGGTAAGGAGTTGTCACTAAAATACGGTGATCCAATCTCTCATCTGATTTCTATTTTTCAACGAACCTGACCCTGTGACCCTGCAGGTTGAGACTACCTTTAGCACAACAGACTAGCGGTATAAGCTAATTAAGAACGTAATTTGTGCTGAAAATCAGCATGAAGAGATAGGTAATACGTTGACATCACGGGTGCGTCCATATCTGTCTTTATAATTCCAAACTGACTGGTGGATAATATTCCACTCCAAGTGTAATTCCATTTCTACTCGGTTAGTGTATGATTTTAGTTAGAGGGGTTAGGTCTTGTATTTTGCACAAAGTTGAAGACCTGACCCTGAGATACAGTGGAAGTGAATTAAATATAACAACAAAAGGACTATTACAATGAGCTGGAGTAACAACAATCGCGCGCACACAAGCTTGTGGTTTTTTGAAAAATGGCATTTGGGTCAAAAAAGCTCACCTTTTCACCCTTCTGGAGAATGGTCAACAAGGTTTTTAATTAAATCTGCTTCGGGTGAAAGTGTCGAAATGACTAACAATAAAGCGCTTGCACATGCTCAATTGGTCGACGATGCAATGACCAGTTTATACCGAGCCAAGTATGAAGAGGGTATTTCCCAGCAAAATGCGATAGACAGCATATATGCAGTATTAAAGGATCCTGAGAAGCTACTAAAAGACTTGGGTGACCCGGTTGATGAGGCATATCATTTTCTTGGGGAAACATAATCATGAAGTTAATCTGCGCATTAACTTTAGTACCCGCCTTTTCTGCAGTAGCTCAACCTAATATCTTTAGCGACATCTTAGAGCAAAATTTGCAGCAACATTCAGCGACAATATGCGATAAATTTTCGGCTCTACCGCCGGAAAGTTGTACTGCTCTTGTTAAGGCTGCCGCAGAATCGGCATCATGGGATAAAGTAGATAAAAATGCCCTTAAAGAAGGCTTAAAGGAAGGTTTTGCCCAACCACAATTCTTAAACTCAGCCTTAAATAAAGCCTTTGGAGAGACACCTCCTATCGGTCTTAAGTTCAAGTCATTGGACGTGGAAGACGGCGACAATGTACTCGCCGTTACTTTTGAGTATGCCCACAGTATTAATAAGAAGAGAATCGAATCGAAAAATGGTTGGAATCGCAGTATTGCCACCGATTTTAAGGCAACGGGCACCCTGACTCAAGACGCCGCCAAAAACCCCCACAACTTCATTGAGGCTAAACTTACCCTTAACGGCAACTGGTTCACTGATATTCCTGAGCACGGCGAGGAGTTTGCGAAGGCTCTATCTGATTTGAGTTTGGCTGCGGCTCAATGTGGAGGTGGAGTGACTGAATTAACTCCAGAAAACTGTAAGGCTAATGAGAAAGGGCTCAATTATTTGGCCAGTACCAGCGAGTTTTTAAACTCTTATCAAAATTACCAGCTCGGTGTCGACCTTGGTTATGAAGCCGATCAAGAATTTAAAGCGACGCAAACTAAAGTCAGTGCCTTTGTTTTTGCCCAATATGAAGACTGGGGCGACAACTCCTGGTTAGGCGCATTAAGTGTGACACCCGCCGTTCGTTTGGGCGTAGATACCATTGACCCGAATAATAAAACACCGCGAGCACTGGCCGGCGATAATACCAGTTATTATCGCTTTTCAGGTGAAGTCTCACTATGGGCTCCGTTAACAGAAATTAGCGGCACACCCATCGTATTTACCTTCAACTATCGTTATTACAAAGAGCTCAGCCCTTCCGAAATAGTAAAAAATGGCAACTTAGATAGCTACCAATTCAAGACTTACAGTCTTAGTGGTACCAATGGTTTATTCGTTAGTTACTCGTCTGGGCGCTTGCCTTTTGACCGACAGACCAACAATGTTGTTGAATTAGGGTGGCAAACTCACTTTTAATTGCGTGGTTTACCTTGCACGTTTTTTTAGGTTACAGGGGAATGGATTAGACAAGGCGGTTTCTACTAAGTAAATGTGATGTGCATTGGATGATAAATTAATAAAAGGGGGCAGATCCAGATTAAAGGCTTAACTTAATTGAATCTCATCAACTAAGTTATTCTTATGCTGAGGAAGCCAAGAGTCTCACTGGTTGGCGTGCCAGAACATGTTATTCGACGGGGTAACAGCCGGCAAGTGATCTTTACTGGTGATATGAAAGCCTATGTCACATGGTTGAGGAGTATGCTGATAAATTCTACGTCGCTATTCATGCTTGGGTCTTGATGACTAATCAGGTTACTCAAACACCCACCGTAATTTTTGTTTAACGAGCATGTGAAAGGACAATTACTGGACGATATCCGCCAATCGGTAAATAAAGGTTTGGTTTTCGGAAGTAAACGTTTTGTTGAAGGGGGTGGAGACCTTACAGAAAAAAGCTAAAGGAAGGGAGCAGGGGCTGGCCAGTCGGATGGAAAAAAGAAGAAAAATTTTATTAATTTAGATCTGATCCGATTTATTCCTAACAAAAGAAGAGACAGACAAACCCGTTGATTTGTTTAGGGCTAATCCGCTCTTCATGCATTCGTTGGTTGGCTAATTTTCAGAGTTAATCTCAAAGCTAGTCAAAGACAGGAACTTCCAGCTCTTACCATCATATACCAGAGTTTCAATCAGGCCTTGTGTCGATCGCTCACGCTTTCCCTCATAGTTATTGCCTACTGAAACCGTGTTATAGTTAACAATTGCGGTACTTCCTACCACTACGATAGATACAGGAAATAATTCATATATAAGGGTTGTGTCAGTTTTTTCGCCAAATCGTGACCATTTAGCCATAGACTCTGCTTCTCTGGGCTGAGGCCATGATTCACCCCAAGCCACTACGTCCTTGTGAACATAATTTGTTGGCCAGTTACCATTTTTAGCAACTTCATCTTCCCAAGATTGTGTAACTACCGACCAAACCGTAGCCTGTTCTTTGTTCCAGTCGGCTGCCATTGCAAAAGTTGTCATGCTGACTAAAGCTACTGCTGCCGCGAGTCGGACTATCATTTTTTTCATGTCATATATCCTTTATGTGTTTTTGTAATTAAGTACCATCAATTGTCAGAATTGCACTCTAGCCTTGCTAGGGATACCTACTTCTGTTGCATAAATGTACGCTGTCATTTTTGATAATGCTATCAATATGTTAACTATTTATTTTTCAATTGCATAATATCAAAATACCGACGGCAAAAAGCTGAAAGAGGCAAACTTGAACTTCCGATTCTGGGTGATAAAAACCTTTACCCACATCAAGGCCCCCATTGTAAAAATCAGTGAAAACACATTTAAATCAATATATTACGCGGATAAATTAGGATAGCAGCCTCGATAACTATTTATTTAAAAAAGAACTTTTCTAATTCCTTAATTTTCATTTTTGGTGGCTAGCCACTGCCTCTACCATATTTAACGTTTCAGCACAAAAAAGCTAATTTTAGGGGCAAATAACAGAGAAGTCATTTGAACGGAAGTTGGAGAGAACACATTTTAGCAACAACGCGGTTGGCGCACATAAACTAAGCCATTTTGTGCGGTTAAAAACTTTAGTAGCGCGCGGGACGCTGTTTGAAATCAGGAATGGATCCCAGTGTGTACGGCACATGCTTTTAATTTCTTGAAGAACACGCGAATTCTCGTTCCAGTTATCGAAATGTCCTATTAACTCAGCAAAAGATTGTTTGTCATCTATACGCTTTAAACGTATATTATATTTATGAAATCAATATTTGTCTAATCAAGTCTTTTTGAAAGGCATCCTACTGAGTATCTATCAAACGATGATTATCAAATATTTCAATGTTCATTGTTAGCAGAACCAAAGAAAGGGGATGCGATACAAGGTGCTGGCGGGTTACGAAAAGTTCGAGTAGCGGCAAAAGGGAAGGGGAAGTGCGGTGGAGCATGAGTGATTTACTACTACTTTGACCAATACAATCGTTTCTATTTGCTGACCATATATGCCAAAAATGAAATATCTGATTTAACAAGTGATCAAAAGAAACAATTGAAAGACTTTATGCAGGTGTGGAAACATGAACAAACGTGATTTATTTGCAGAACTAACAGCTTCTCTTGGTGAGGCAAAAGAGCATAGTGAGGGGAAGTTAACCTTAAAAACGCACGAAGTAGTAATAGCCAATGAATTGATGATTTCACCAAATGAAATTTTGTCTATTCGTGAAAAATTTAATATGTCTCGTGGGGTATTTGCTAATTATCTGCACACATCAGTGCGAACATTAGAAAATTGGGAGCAAGGGCGCAGTGCGCCCAACAGACAAGCAGTAACCTTGTTGAAATTAGTACAATCTCATCCTGAAACCTTATTGCATATTGCTGCGTTGTAATTTCTAACAATCAGGAAATGAACAGGCCAGTTATCATAGAGCCACTTAAGCAAAGTCCTTCAGTCTAGGGACGAACCAACTCCGCCCTTTGTTGCATCGCTTTTAACCTTAAAGCACAGCCTTGGGCATGATCATTCACCATCCCCATTGCTTGCATAAAAGCGTACATAGTAGTGGGGCCAATAAATTTCCAGCCGCGTTTTTTTAAATCTTTAGATAAAACGATGGATTCTTTGCATGTCGCCATAAAATCTGGGGCAATAGTCTCATCACGCGTTGGCTCAAATCGCCAAAAGTAATGAGCTAAAGAACCAAATTCTGTCATCAATTCTTGCGCGCGTTTAGCGTTGTTTATGGTGGCAGTAATTTTACCGCGATGGCGAACTATGCCAGCATCTAGCACTAAACGCTCAACATCATTATCGGTAAAATTAGCCACAAGGTTAAAATCGAAATTTGCAAAAGCGGCTCTGAAATTATCGCGCTTTATCAAAATAGTTAACCAGCTCAGACCAGACTGAAATCCTTCTAAACAGATTTTTTCGAATAGTCGCTGATCATCGGTAACGGGGTAGCCCCACTCATTCTCGTGATACTCAACATACTGAGGCGTTGCCTGACACCAAGCACATCGGACTTTACCATCTTCGGTGATATAGATTTCTGACATAGTTAAATTACACTTATTTGTTTAATAAATTAACTGAACAGCCATAGTAGTATTAATAGTATCAGAATAAATTCTTATCATTACCATTGACGGCAAATGTATCTAGTAGCTGCAATATGGCCTTAATCAGCAAAACCCAGTTTTTACTTTTTGCCGTACCTTTTCCAGTACCTTTTCCAGTACTTTTAGCTGAATAAGATATGTTTGCCAGTCATGATGCGGTTTTGTGAGATGAACATTCAGTAATATTGGCATTATTAAAGTACAACATATTCTCAATATCACCTTTCATTTAGTCCATCTTGCCCGGTACCAATCTATTGTTGGCTTTATCGATAAACACAGTAAAACGTGTTTGATTATGCGCTCACAACCCACAGTTGCGTCGCTGCAAAGTGAGTAAGTTGGTATGCCAAACATTAAGCGGCTTGTTTTATGAAATATGTCCCTATATTTCACCCTGTGGGCCATTCCGCGTGCATCAGTCTCGGATGTTCACCAAGATTTGTTAGAAAAAATCACAACAGCTTTAGCTTGCCCTTATAAAGTGTACACGGCAGCCGCGCGGGATGATGGTGCGAAATGTGCCTTGTTTTTTATTCAGAGCTAAAGAATCTGTTACTACTCACCACACACGTGCTGATAGCATAGCGATTGCCATAAATTGAAGCAATCGCCAACGACCCTTTAATCAAGTGCAGAGCAAGTTAAAAAATTAGCGCTACCGTTTCGTTGAATGTATTTTGTGGCTACTGTTTGGTACCGTCATAAATAGAGTCACTCCCTCAGCAGAGCCTAAAACTATCATTACTTCTGCCCCTAGATATGGCACACTTTGCATCGAGTTGATAAGTTGAAAAGGGTTGCTTAACACAAGTGAGTAGGTTTACACACACAGGAATTAAACATAGATGGTAAAAACTAATTTATGGCAAGTCTTTAAAAGCGTCGCTGCAAGTGTGTTGGGCGTACAAAGTGATGCCAACTATAAGCACGATTTTGAGCAACCGTCTTTTGTACCTTTTGTAATAGTCGGTGTTTTGTTTGTGTTAGGGCTGATTGGTATATTGGTTTTGATTGTTAATTTGGTACTTTAAAGCCTCTACTGTTAAATCTGACTTAATGTTTCAAGGGCTCTTCTGTCTAAAATAATGATTTTTCCATAACGCAATACGATGACTTTGTCTGTTTGTAAACCTTGTAAAATTTTGTTCACTGTTTGCCTTGAACTATGAATAAGTCGCGCTAACGCATCTTGAGAAATCTTAATCTGCAAGCTTTTTGATTGTTGTTCTTCTAAGCCCTGATGCATCATACTTAACCTTTTACATAATTGCCCTTTCAATGATAGGCAGCCAGTTTCATCTATCAGACTGAACGTGGCGCGGACTCTTTGACACAGTAGGCGCATAATATATTGGGACCAATCTTGGTGTTCTTTGAATAATTGTTCAAAAGTGGATTTAGGTACTTTCAATATTGTGGTTGAGCCCTCAGCATGAGCGTCGTGGGTGCGAGGTTGACTATCGATTAATGAAATTTCGCCAAACCAGTTTCCTGGCTGGATCCACGTTAATACTAGCTCTTTACCTTCAACTGTGAAATTACTGATACGCACTCTTCCGGTAAGCACACAATAAAATCCGTCCGCAGAGTCATTTTTTTGATGCAATATTTGTTGGTCGTGAAGGACTTTCACCTTACTTTTTTCAAGCAACTTATCGGCTAAGGGGTCTGGCAAAGAAGCAAACCACGCATTTTGTGAAAGGAATTGTCGGACGTTATCTGATTGCATAAAGAGTATCAATTGTCACATTGGCGACAGTTTAAGTTATGCTCAATAGTTTATCTTAAGCTAATTAATATTCAACTGGAAATGGATCAAATGGCAGCTTCAGTAAAACAACATGTCAGTGAGCAAGAATGGCAAGCTCGAGTCGATTTAGCAGCGAGTTACCGTGCTGTGGCCATGTTTGGTTGGGATGATTTAGTGTTTACCCATATATCCGCTCGCGTACCCGGGCCTGAACATCATTTTTTAATTAATCCCTATGGTTTGATGTTTGAAGAAGTCACTGCTTCGAGTTTGGTCAAAGTGGACCTGCAAGGTAATAAAGTGATGGACTCAGATTATGAAATTAATCCAGCAGGATTTACTATTCATAGTGCGGTGCATGAAGCACGTGAGGATGCTCAATGTGTCATGCACTTGCATACTGCTGCGGGTATTGCGGTGTCTGCAACTAAACAAGGTTTGTTGCCTCTAAGTCAGCAATCCTTGTTTGCACTTTCTTCATTGTCTTACCATGACTATGAAGGTGTGGCGCTTAACCCTGATGAGAAAACCCGCTTAGTCGCTGATTTGGGTGACACCAATTTCATGATTTTGCGTAATCATGGGTTGTTAACTTGTGCAGACAGTATTGCCGATGCGTTTTTATATATGTATTTACTAGAATGCTCTTGCCAAATTCAGCTCAAAGCTCAGGCCAGTGGCCAAGAACTGATCCCTATACCATCAAATATTTTGGCCGGCATTCAGGCTCAGGCTAAACAAGTCACTCGTTCTGCTGGTGGCGCCTTGGCATGGCCAGGAATATTGCGTAAATTAGACCGCACTAATCCTGGATATGACCAATAAAATTTGAAGCAACTTACCTTCGAAAATTATCAAAAACAGACAAGTTTCACTGAGTTATGCGGCCATCGTATCGCTCATTGGCAATCTCTTAACTTTAACAAAGATGAAAACAAAGACGTCATATTGTTTATTCACGGCTTTCCTAGTGCTGCTTGGGATTGGCATTTTCAGTGGAAACATTTAGCCGGGCAATACCGTTTACTCAGTGTAGATCTGTTAGGTTTTGGTTTATCTGATAAACCTACAAAACATCAGTACAGTTTGCTGGAGCAAGCCGACATTGTGCAGGCGCTGCTGCGTAAAAAAGGTGTTAAGCAATATCATATTCTGGCTCACGACTACGGTGATTCAGTAGCGCAAGAACTATTAAGTCGACAGGACGATATTCATAGCGCGGCTCAGATATTGTCTATCTGTTTTTTAAATGGGGGCTTGTTTGCTTCTCATCACCGCCCTCTGTTTACCCAGAAGTTATTGAAGGGGCGGTTGGGTGGTTTAGCCAGTCACTTTATGAATAAGGCAAATTTAGCGAGGGGGTTTAATAAAATATTCGCTGCTAACAGTCAGCCAAATACCCATGAAATAGATACCTTGTGGCAGTTGATTGAACATAATAATGGTAAGAAGGTGTTACCCAAGTTATTAAGCTACATAGATGAACGCAACCAACATGGAAAACGTTGGGTACAAAGCATGGTCAGCACAGTGGTGCCTTTATATTTTATCAATGGTGTGCACGACCCCATCTCCGGGCAACACATGCTTGACCATTATATCGACATTATTCCTAATGCAAAAACGACTGCCTTAGACGTGGGGCACTACCCACAACTAGAGGCGCCACAAGACGTGTTAAATTTGTATCGAGATTTTTTGACTGAAGTAATAGAGTGAATGACTGTTGCTCAACCCTACTATCATACTGAAACTCACCACATAGACTGTTTCAAGGGTAAGAAATGGTTTTTACTTGCTTTCAGATAAACGTATGATTTCCTTTGATAATGTGTTAGCCGTCTCAATAAATTAGTGATAAAACACACCCTTGTTTTAAATATTCCATTTGCTGGCATAATACTGCTACTTCTAGCTATATATCCTAAGTAACCATCATGAAAATTTATTACGAAGACAGTATGCCTTACGCGGCAGAGTTTTTTTCTGAACTTGGCGAGTGTGAAGTATTTTCTCACAAAACATTAAACGCTGACATGCTAGCCGATGCAGATGTATTGTTGGTACGTTCGACCACTAAGGTAGATGAACAGTTACTGCTAAAAAATAAGCAACTGCAATTTGTAGCCACGGCCACGGCTGGTACCGATCATGTAGACCAACATTATTTGGCTAGTCAAAATATTCCTTTTATTTCAGCTGGCGGTTGTAATGCGGTGGCTGTAGCGGAGTATGTGTTAAGCGCAATCTTGGTTATGAGTAAAAGGCTTAACTGGCAATTGGTGGACAAAACAGTGGGTATTGTTGGCGCAGGTCATGTTGGTAGCGCTTTGGCAAGAGTATTAACTGTTTTGGGTATTAAGCATAAATTATGTGATCCGCTTCTAGATGATGCGGGTGACGCACGAGAATTCGTATCTATGAAAGATATCATGCAGTGCGACGTCATTTCTTTGCATGTACCTTGGGTTAAGGACGGGCCTTATCCTACACAAAATTTATTTAATAAAGTGAGACTGGCAGCTCTACAAGACAATCAGATTTTGATCAATGCCTGTCGAGGAGAGGTGATCAATAATCAAGCGGCTTTAGCACTTTTTGAGCAAGGTAAGTCGCTGAATTTAGTGCTTGATGTGTGGGAGAACGAACCCAGTATCAATCTTGATTTAATCCCACACACTGCTTTGGCTACTGCGCATATTGCGGGTCATACCATTGAAGGCAAGGCCAGAGGGACAGAAATGCTATATTTGGCTTTGTGCAAACATTTAGGTATTCAAGCTGACAAAAAATTATCTGATTATTTACCCAAAGCACAACCTAATCCCATACAGCTCAGTGAAAAACAAGATTTTTGGCAAGTATTGCACCAGTTAGTGTTAAATGTGTATAACATTGAGACAGATGACCAATATTTCAGAGCAAACATGCACAGTGCCGATCAGTTTAGATATATCCGAAAACACTATCCTATAAGAAGAGAGTTTTCTGCAATTGCGCTAAACACTGGAAATTTTGCAAATTCGAAGGCAATCTACGGTGTTGGATTTTTGCCCGCCATATAGGTGGTTCACATAATTCAATGCCACCCATAATTTAAATGTTTAGGAGTAAAAAACCATGTCTCGGGCCTTTGATGTCGCCGTGTTGGGCGCTACTGGATTAGTAGGACAACACATGATCGAAATTCTTGAAGAAAGAGGTTTCCCAATCAACAAACTTTATCCATTAGCCAGTGCTCGTTCTGCTGGTGGAAAGGTGACCTTTAAGGGAAATGAGATTAGCGTTTTAGATGCTGATGAATTTGATTGGAGTCAGGTACAACTAGGCTTCCTTTCTGCTGGTGGCAGTGTCTCAGAAAAATTCGCACCTATTGCCGCTGAAGCCGGTTGTGTAGTTATCGACAACACGTCTCACTTTCGCTATGAAGCAGATATTCCTTTGGTGGTACCTGAAGTGAATCCGCAAGCATTAGCTGATTTTCGTAATCGTAATATTATCGCTAATCCTAATTGCTCTACTATTCAGATGATGGTGGCTTTAAAGCCTATTCACGATGCTGTTGGCATTGAGCGTATTAATGTGTGCACCTATCAGTCAGTGTCTGGGGGAGGGAAGGCTGCAATTGACGAGTTAGCTCATCAAACTGCGGCGCTGCTAAGTGGCAAAGAAGTGAAAACTGAAGCCTTTAGTCGCCAAATTGCTTTCAACGTTATTCCACAAATCGATGTCTTTATGGATAATGATTACACCAAAGAAGAAATGAAAATGGTGTGGGAAACTAAAAAGATAATGGGTGATGATACTATTTTAGTGAATGCGACTGCTGTTCGTGTCCCCGTTTTTTATGGTCACGGTGAAGCCATTCACCTTGAAACTCGCTCGCCAATAGACGCTGAAGAAGTAAAAGTATTATTAGCCAATGCGCCAGGCATAGTGTTACACACTGATAGAGATGCATTTCCTACCCAAGTGAGCAGCGCCAGCGGTAATGATGATGTGCATGTAGGTCGAGTCAGAAACGATATCACACATCCTAACGGCATTAATCTATGGGTTGTGTCAGATAACGTGCGTAAAGGCGCGGCAACCAACAGTGTGCAGATTGCTGAAGTGCTTATCCGAGATTACATGTAAATATATATAAGGGCCTGTGTGACAGGCCCTCATCCATTCTTTTCTATTGCCGATAAGATACTTAATGAGTATCTTTCCTAATCAGCTCGCCATTTTAGATCAAACAGACCAACTGGTTTATAGTTGTTATATATTTATGCTGCGTTTTCAAACTTGGAATACGACTTGCTTACAAACATAAATTAATTGGAATAAATGTGTTTAATGCCAATAAAGCGACACTATGTGAAATTGCATAACTAGTTAATTTATATAGATAATCACTTTTATTTATTTTCAAAAGAACATACGAAGATATTGTGCAAAGTTGAGTGTAGCGTTGTGTCGTGACGTCATTCATAACGAGGAGCTATATTTTGGGGCCAGAAGGAATCATATGAATTTGCGAAAAATAGCAATACAGCTTTTAATTGTACTGAATTTCATTTCCGTTATTCCTGCTGCCAATTCTCAACAGGGTAATGTAAGAGGTCCTAAAAATTCTTCTCCTAGGTATTCTGAGCCACAACTTCAAATCCAACCAGGTACAAAGTCTGACACTTATGGACCCATAGTTTCTTCGGACACTTTATGGCAAATTTCTCAAAATTATCGTTCTAATAGCTCTTTGTCTGTCTATCAGGTTATGCAAGCCATATACGAGATTAATCCTGACGCTTTTGAACAACAAAATATTAATTTGTTGAAAGATGGTTCGATATTGAAAATGCCATCTGAGGCTTATATTTTTAATGTTAATAACAGGCAAGCGCAACAAAAAGCCCAGCTAGACATATTGAGCTTTAAGTCAAATATATCAAATAAACTAATAGAACAAACATCAAATGCCGCAGCTTTGGAGCAAACCAAGGAATTGATGGAGCAAAAACTAGAAGCGATTGACGAGGCTCAAAATCGCCAGTTCACTGCTATTCGGAAGCAATTTTCCGAATCCATAAACAGTGTGCAAAGCATATTGGATAATAATAAAAAGTTATCTGAAAGACTCAGTAAAGTGAATGCCGACATTGATGAAATGCGCAGTGAGGAACAAAAAAAGTCTCTGCAAATGAATCAAATGGGTCAAAGCATTGAAGAGTTGTTAGAAAAGTCTCGTCAAGATGATGCCGTTAAAGCTGCACAAATGGCAGAAAAAAACAACTCTTGGTTAGGTAATACGATAACAATTATATTGTTGTTCACCTTACCCGTTTTATTCGCACTCATTGCTTTTGCTTATTGGATGATTAAGCGAAAAGTTCCTACGGTTGTTAAGCCAGAAGATGATTCTTCGGACGACCTTTCTTTGGATCCTTTCGCCACTGAAATGGGTAACTTGTCAGGCGCATTAAGTGCCGAGGTGTCGCCACAGAACAATGATAAATTGGATGGTGGTGACTTATTTGGCGATGACGACCTATTTGATGATGTGTTATCTGAAGAACTTGAAGAATTGGTAGAGGATGCTTTAGGGGATAACATAGAAGATTCACTGATCGATAACTCTGAAAGTGTCGATGAGCTAGAAGATGATGACCTAGATAGTTTATTTGATGAAGATGACGATTTATTAGCTGATGTTAAAGACAACGATGACAACTCTGAGCTTAAAAAAATATTGCTCGAGGAAGATGAACAACAAGTTAACGCTGACGCTGATGATATGAAACAAGATGAGGGTGAGCCACCACTGGTACCTGATGATGAAACGTTTGCTAAATCTGCGGTGGATGAAGAAGAGCCAGCAGAGATCAGTATTGATGATTTACTTAATGAGTCAGAAGATGAAATCATCGAAAATCCTTTATTAGATGATTCAGACGATATCAATGAGGAAGCTTTACAGAAGCCAGATAAAGAAATTACTGCTCAAAGTAAAGAGTTGGACAGCGTTACAGACACTCTACTTGATGAGCTGGTACAAATGCGTTCTATGTTATCTGACGATGACGATGAGGCTCAACAATTACTCGGAGGTGCAGAGTCGCAGCTTGATATTCAGGCGCTTGATGACTTAGTAGCAGAGATAGAAGAAGTATTGGTCGATAAACTTGATACAGAAGCGGATATATCTGAAGTCTTAAATGAGGCTCAACAAATTGAAGCTGAAGAATTAGCTGAGTCAGAGCCGTTAGTCGAAGCTGAAGAATTAGCCGAACTAGAAAAAGCCTTAGAAGATTTTGAGAAAGAAGAGTCAGACGTTCTTACATCTAACGAACCTGCTACTAGTAGTTCACTTAATGATCTCGCGTTCTCAGCGGATGATTTTGTCACTAAAGATGAATCAAATCAGTCATTTTCCTCGCCCCCCCCGACTCAAGATGACAGTGAATCTATTGACGATTTTGACGATAGTGAACTCGATAATGCATTCGACGACACTATCGATGGGTTATCGTTTGAGTCATCACAAAATAGCACTGATGAATTAGACGATTTACCGGGGTTGGGGGATTGGTTAGTCGAGGATGAAGTCAAATCCAACCAAAAGCAAACTGATGCCACTGAGGATGATGGGATCATAGAAGAGCTTGAAGGCTCAAGCTTTGATGAAATGCTCGAATCTATTGATTTGGACAATGACTTATCATTAGATGAAGATGATACAGGGTTCGATATCGCCGCTTTATTGGATGAAACGCCAAAAAGTGAAGACCTCGATGTGAGTAAACAAGACACTGAAGACTTTTTGGATGTTGAGGCGTTACTTAGTGAAAGCTTTGATGCTGACGATGAAATGGATAAGGTATTAGATTTAGATATCCCCTTAGAGCCCTTTGTCAATGAACAAGATAATCTCGAAATGATAGATGTGGACGCCGATGACGGCTTAGGCGCTAAGTTAGACTTGGCTCATGCTTACATTGAGATCGGTGAAGACGATTCAGCAAGAGAATTATTCGATGAAATCTTGCAAAAAGGCACTGCAGATCAAATTGCTGAAGTAAAAACAATTTTAAATAAATTGGATTAGAGTCTGTATTTTGTTTTCTATTTTCTCTTATTGATGGCTATAAATATAGAGCTTTAACATGGTAACAGGATGATACCCGCAGTGACTTCTGTCTTTAGGGCTAATGTTGAACCTTTGAGATGCGAAGTCGAGTTGGATTACAAATACGGTAGTTCGCGCAAAAGGTGAACCATAGTTTTTCAAACAGCTCGAGCGTTCAGAAGTTGGTGCGATGATTCATTTCTGAATCGTCTAATACCACTTACATGCTGTCAGCTGATATCCAAGCGCCAAAGCATGTTGTGCGTTTTATGAGAAATAATGTTTTTTTCACCCTTTACATCTATCCCTTATTGGCCCTTGAGCATGGATTGAAAGCTTGAGTCGAGCTAATCTGCTTATCTAGTTATTTGCTCAACCTCAACCTCAACCTCAACCTCAACCTCAACCTCAACCTCAACCTCAACCTCAACCTCAACTTCAATATTATGCTTAACTTGTTTGTGACTCCAATATCATATCCGCTGCTTTATAAGCGATAACCATCGTCGGAATATTGGTATTTCCGCCTGTAATTAGGGGCATAATAGAGGCATCAGCAATACGAATTTTTTGCAGACCTTTTACCCTTAGCATCTCATCAACCACTGACATTGCACCTTGTCCCATTTTACAGGTGCCGACTGGATGATAAACGGTATCGACGTTGGCTCTTATGTGCTCAATAATTTCCTCGTCTTCCACTAAGTCTTTGCTTGGGGAAGTATTAGATTGGCGGTACTCATCGAATACTTTCTCATTCATGATTTTTTGAGTGATTTTAAACGCTGTGATCATTTGTTCTACGTCGTTTGGGTCTTGCATAAAATTATATTGGATCTTGGGTGTGCTCTTGGGGTTTTTATCTCGTAAACGAACCCAGCCTCGGCTTTTGGCTCTGAGCAAGCAAGTATGTAAAGTATAACTATGTCCAAGGGCGTTTTTTCTTCCTGAATCTTCTGCGTGTGCCGCATTAAAGTGAAATTGAAAATCTGGTCGCGATAAGTTTACCTTCGATTTAATAAAGCCACCTGCTTCAACAAAGGTTGATGTCAATAAGCCTTTTTTTCGAAATATATAGTCAAAGGGCGCGAGTAGATTTCTAAACAAAAAGCTAAAAGATGCGCCGTAGGCAATTGTTTTACTACTTTTATCAATCTTCCCTACATGCCAATGTTCTTGAAGGTTCTCTCCTACGCCGGGTAAATCCAATACCAGTGGAATATTATGTTCAGTAAGTTGTGCTGCCGCACCTACGCCAGACAGTAATAATATTTGTGGAGTGTTTATGGCACCTGCGGCTAACACGACTTCGTTACGACATTTTATCGAATGCCTTTCACCGTTTTGTTTCACCTGAACTCCTACGGCTTCTGCTCCTTCAAACAATATCTTTTCTACTAAGGTATTCGTTACGATATCTAAATTTGGTCTATTTCGAACAGGGTCTAAAAAAGCTGTCGCACTGCTACAACGTTTTCCCTTGTGTACATTTACATCAAATAAGCCAATACCTTCCTGCTCTGCACCATTGAAATCGGTGGTTCTTTGATATCCTTGTTGCTCTGCTGCCTTTAAAAAAACTTCGCACATAGGGTTAGCATAATTACTGGTGGATACCTTTAGTGGACCATCAACACCATGAAAGGTGTCGGCGCCTCCTTCATAACCTTCTATGGTTTTAAATATTGGCAACAAGTCTTTAAAGCTCCAACCAGTATTCCCTAAACTTTCCCATTCATCGTAGTCTTCTTTGTGGCCCCGAATGGCGACCATGCCATTTATGGAACTAGAGCCTCCTAAAGTTTTACCGCGAGGCACAAAAATCTTACGATTATTTAGCCCAGGTTCTGGCTCACTTTCAAAGCGCCAATTGTATTGTTTGTTAAACGCCACTAAAGCGAGAAAACCTGCTGGAATATGTATGAGAAAGCTTTTATCTTGTGGTCCAGCTTCTAACAAACACACCTTATTTTGGGGGTTCTCTGACAAACGATTCGCTAAAATACAACCAGCTGAACCACCGCCAACAATGATATAATCGTATACCGCTTTCATTTGATAATGTGCCCTTTTGATTCTGTTAAAAAATATTATGAAAGATGTACCCACATCTTAGTGATGCAATGAACTGAAGGCTCCGTTGCACCCTATCATATTAAAATATCACGCTCCCAGCCTTCTTAGGCAAGGCTAGATGTTAGTTTGCCGCCGCGTAGCATGTGTCAGTAATGGTACATTTTTTTGTCATGATGTTTTCGCTGTGACTTTCACCATCATCTTGGTATAACCTTTGATAAAGTTTGATTGAACGAACTGTGGACTGTCGACCACCTCAATATGCTCAAAACGTTTTAATAACTCTTCCCAAAGTATACGCAATTGCATTTCCGCTAAGCGATTACCCATGCAGCGGTGAACACCAAAGCCAAATGAGAGATGCTTTCTGGCATTTTTACGATCAACCATAAATTGGTTAGGCAGATCGATGGCTCGTTCATCACGATTACCGGATACGTACCACATAACAACTTTGTCGCCTTGCTTAATTGTTTGGCCGTTTAGCTGGACATCTTGTTTGGCCACTCTGCGCATATATGCTAGCGGTGTTTGCCAACGAATAATCTCAGATACCATGTTAGGTATTAAACCTGGATCGTTTTTGAGTTTTACAAACTCCTCCGGAAACTGATTCAAAACATGAACGCCACCGGTCATAGAGTTTCGAGTGGTGTCGTTCCCGCCAACTAATAACAATACAATATTACCCAAAAACTCCATAGGTCTGTTGATCAAGTCTTTGGTATGTTCATTGGCGAGTAGCAAGCTAATGAGGTCGAATCCAAGCACTTCACCTGCTGCTTTTTTAGCTTCCTTGTCATGCCACAGTTGTGAAAACTCTTTTGCAACCTGTGCAGCCACACGAAAGGATTCGTCTATTGAGCCGGTTCCGCCAGTAGACTCCGGACTGCTTGCCGCTACATCTGACCAGTAGGCCAGTTTGTGTCGCTCTTCGTAGGGAAAGTCGAATAGCGTGGCAAGCATTCTTGATGTTAATTCAATCGATACCTCTTGCACCCAGTCAAAGGGCTCGCCAATGGGTAAATTGTTTAATACATCTTCAGCTCTAGCGCGAATGAGACTTTCCATTTCCTTTAAATTTTTCGGGGCGACAACGCCTTGCACAGCTTGGCGTTGTCGCTCGTGCTTTGGAGGATCCATAGCGATGAACGTTTCGATAGCGAGTCCTTCTGGTTGGCCGCCAATCGATATGATGGGCTCTGCAGAGAATAGATCATGATGTTTGTCTACAAACATGATGTCCTCGTATCGTGTGATAGACCAAAATGGCCCGAAAGGGCTGTTCTTTTGATAGTGAACTGGGCACTCATCGCGCAGGCGCTTAAAGTAAGACTGCCAACGATTTTGTCTAAATAGAAAAGGGTTACTAACATCTATATCCTCTAACGCGAGCGATGTCACATCAGGTATTAGGGTCTCAATAAATACTGGGGCAGACTTGCTTTTTATCACGCATTGTTTGACTTTCTGTAATATATGGGCGCTTTTGATTTGTAGGTGTATAGGGATTAACGCAGCACTCTTTTCGATAACCGGAGATAAAATATTCATGTCATATTCTCCATATAAAGGCCCTTTTCTGATTTTTGAGTATTTAAGGTAGCTATTAAAATAAATTATGGGTGCTTACATTTGAAACTCTGGTAGGCGCACAAGCATTCCGTCCATCGCTTCAGTGGTTGATATCTGACAAGACAGACGTGATGTGTCAGCTTTTTCCGGTGTCATATCCAATATTAGCGTTTCTTCTTCAGTAATATTGCCGGCGTTGCTAAACCAGTTATCGTCAATGATGACATGGCAAGTTCCGCAAGCGCATTGACCGCCACAATCGGCATCTATGCCCGGCACAGCGTTCTCTATGGCTAATTTCATTAGAGATTTACCTACTTCAATATCAACGGGGTGTTGATTGCCATTGTGTTCTATAAACGTGATATGGCCCATGGGGTTCTCCGTTAAACGCGGGTGACTTTTGATTGCAAGAAAGTGATGCCACTTTGACATATCTCTAGCGTGTAAATTAACTATGTAAGGTTATGGTTTTGCTTCAGTCGTTGGTAGGTCATTTTTTGACAATTTGGGGTCATTAGAAGACACTGACGTTACCGTTTATTGTTATACGTTGTTTTTGAAATTCAATTAGGAGGGGTAATATAGTGACTAATCATGCTGAAGAGACTCAAAGATTTGTTTCCAATATTCCTTGTATACCCTCTAATTATTCACGCCTGATAGCACGAGTTTTAGAATTGCAAGGCAGGGATTTACCCTCATTATTGGAGTTGACTCAGCTTTCTGTCACGCAGTTTATGCAACAAGACACACTACTGACTTCCCAGCAGCAAGTTCAGATACTTGACAATGCTTTGCGTTTATCTGATAACGACGCTTTTGGTTTACAGTTAGGTAATCAGCTTACTCCGGCTACACATGGTGCTATGGGTTTTTTGGCTAACAGCAGCTCTAATTTGTTAACGGCGTTAAAAGCATTTCAAACTTACATACCTACGCGTATGAATTTTTCGCGACTGGAGCTGATAACGAACCAAGAGTGGTTAGAGTGTCATTATTATATTGATTTAGACGTCAGCACAGATATTTGCCGTTGCTTATCTGAGGCTTCTGCTACGACATTATTCGAGTTTGCTGAGCATATAGTAGGGCGGCCGTTAGTTGAGGCAAAAACAAGCTTCACTCATTCTGAACCCAGTTATAGCCAGTATTATGCTGACTATTTACCTGGACAATTCGAATTTTCGGCACAACACACGTTGGTTAAAATACCGATTCATCTGTGTCAAATACCTAATGTAAACGCTAATCATGAGGATTATTTGTTGGCATTGTGTCAATGTGAAGTGATGTTAGCAGAGTTGCATTCGAACAAGGACACATGTAAATACCACATTCAAAAAATGATGCTTTCTCAACCCCCAGGGGTTTTATGTGAAGATGAGGCAGCGGCTCAACTGTTTATAAGCAAGCGAACTTTGGCCCGAAGATTGCGGGCCGAAGGTACAGGTTTTCGTCAAATTCGAGATGAAATTATATCGCAACAAGCAACTGGTTATTTACGTGACAGTCACATGTCAGTAGAGGCTATTGCTGCTTTGCTCAATTACCATGATAGTGCAAATTTTCGGCGGGCATTTAAACGCTGGTTTCAGGTCTCACCTGATCAATACAGGCAGCGATTTAATAAAGCATGACTCATTGAAGAAATTTTTATCCAGTTATTCGAGAAAACCCTTGGGCACAGCTAAATTTGGGGGGAGTGCACAAATTGAATACAGCCCCTTTTAGGTTCAGTTTTTTTAATCACTCATTGTTTTGCCTATGAGCTATTCATAGCGATAGTTACCTCTGAATAAATGGCAATTTTTTATCTGGCGCAATAGGTGGCCAGATAAAAAATACATCGGTTGTGGTTTACTCAAAAAAAGCTATAGACCAGAGTAACAGCAGTCTGAGTGTCTAGGTTATCGATGTCATCCGCTACATCAGAATTATGATCTAGGATAAGCGACACTTTGAGCGATACCCCGCCGCTGATTTGGGCAGACACTGATGTTTCTGACTTAGACTTAGTATTGTCGCTGCCCACCTCAGTACTGAGTAATTGTTTAAAGTTAGCGGTATCAGATATTTTCCATTGGTAGTCCAACGCTGCTCTGACGATTAGACTACTCTGATCTTCACCATCGGGGGTTTCAGAAAAAGAATAACCAGGACCAATACTATAATTAAACTGGCTTTTGTCATCTTCCCATAGCTTTTGTGACCAACCTGCTGCCAATGTTGCTTGGTAATTGAAGCTGCTAAACTTGTCATCTTCGTAAGATGCAAAACCAAAGATACGATGATCAGGGTTTTCTAATTTGTAATTGCCTTGACCGGATACAAAGTATTTTTGCGCTGTTGTTTGTTCCACACCGCTTATCTCATCCTTCTTATAAAGGGCTTCTATTGTGAAGTCATTGCTCCACTGGGTCAGTTCCTGATGAACAGATAATTTGCCCTTAATAGAGGTGGTTTCAGTGTTACCTGTTGTTGCAATATAACCAAATTCGCCATCCATCGTAAAGGGCTTTACTTCGTCTGCAGCAAATACATTTCCTGCGGCACATAACCCAATAAAAATTAAAGATTTGTTCATTTCTATATCCTTTTGTGTGTAACCAAAACCCAGTAGGCGTCTATTTTCATAGCGTCGCAGAAGCTTAGCCTAGTTTTAAAAAAATTGATAAACCAACGTGACGGTTGCTTCAGTGTCTAATTCTTTAATATCAGAGCCAACGCTAGTATTAACATTCATGACAAAATTTAGCTTCATCGCTAGTGCCCCTGTCAATTTTGTTGATAGTGACGTTTCTGATTTAGTTTTAGTAAATTTTTGGCCCACTTCAGAGCTAATAAATTGCCGAAATGTAGCATGGTCAGTAAACGTTCTTTTGTACTCTATCGCAGCCCTGACAATAATATTTTTGGTGATGTTTTCTGTGTTGTCTTCTTCTAATTCAGAAATGGCATAACCTGGACCCACACTATATTTGAACTCGCTTTGCTCATCATGCCAGAGCCTTGAAGTCCATCCTGCTGTTAATGCCGCTTGGAAACGAAAACCATTAAATCGATTGTTTTCATATTCGCCATAGATAAAAAGTCGGTTATCAGGCTCTGTTAGTTTATGATCCAATTGGCCAGATAAAAATAGTTTTTGTGCTGATGTTGCATTACTTTTTTCACCATTCGCTTCTTCTTGGTTTTGTGTGTATAGAGCATGACTAATGATTTGATAACTCCAAGCAGTTAACTCTTGGCTGGTATTTACCTTTGCGGCGATAGTCGACGTATCAGTATTTCCACTGGCTATCAAAAAACCAAACTCACCAATGATGGATAACTCATCATCGAAAGCGACCCTATCTGCTAGATAAACAGAGCCCATAATGTCTTGCTTAGCAAAACTATCGTTTACCGTGAGTAAGGTGAAAAGGAATATTATCGACTTCATGGTGTGAAATATTGATCATTTATAGAATTAACCAGAGATTATATATAAATTTATTTCGCTTGTGGAAACATAAAATGCAAAATTGGCAGTAAATACATGTATCTCAGAGTTTATCTATATGAGTGAAGAGAAGGGCTCATGGCCGCTAAAACACCATCAGCTTCCATGTATGCAAACTTAATAGCATCACTTAAATCTTCTTGATCAAGATTTAAGTGTTTCAAAACTAGAGTAGAGATCAGTTGGCTGGCTGAATAAAAATTGTCATTTGTCATGGCTACACCAGCACGAACCGCTGTGTAAATAATGGCTACCTCTTTGTGTTCCAGTGCTTTATTTTCATTATGTAGTTCCATCACAGGAATATATAATTGACTAGGTAAGTGCCAAAATTCCATAAGTTTTGCGCTACATTCTGCGTAATCAAAACCTAAGACCTGCCGTTGCAGTTTCCAAGGCGACGTTTTTTCGTCATATTTGCTGCATTTAATGGCTAAATTTGGAGCTTGTACCGCCACTAACAACTCGCCTAAATTGTGTAATAAACCGAGCAGGAAAAAACGTTCGCTACCTCTGATTTTGACCATCTTAGTCAAATGTTTTGCTACTAAAGCCGCATAAATGCTTTGTAACCAAAACTTTTTTAAATCAATTACGTCATTGCTAAAGTGTTCAAATGCAGAGCTGGCTGTTTCTGCTACAAACAGGTTATATAAAGCTTCGCCCCCGATAATGTTGACGGCCTTTGTTAAAGAATCAATCTGCGATTCAAAACGAAATAATGGACTATTTGCTAACTTAAGCAACTTACTAGATAAAGAGGGATCCAAAGCGATGAACTGACTTATATCTTCAAAATCAGATCGGCCATCATCTAACATTGCACGAATACGCTGACAAATATCTGGTAAGGTAAATGACTGACTGGCGACTCTCGCGATATCTACAGGATGAATTAACGACATAGTTAGTTATTTTAAATAAAAGACCTGCCTAGTATAAACATACGTGATTTGAAAAGTGAGTTTCTTTTATTTAGATTTGTATACATGGGTATGGATAAAGATGTTGATTTTTATTTGTAAGAATATAGAGTATTTTAACAGTTGCTTTACAATGTAAATGGCATATTTATGGAAGAGCTTTCTGGTCTAGACGCTTCTTTTTTATATCTTGAAACACCCAAAATACCTATGCATATAGGTGGTGTGGCTGTTATGGAAGGCTCTCTTACATTTGATGACTTTCGACAATATGTAAGCGAACGTGTGCATACTGTCGACAAACTTACCCAAAAATTGGTGACAGTGCCTCTTAATCTTGACAGGCCCTATTGGGTTGAAGATCCTGATTTTGATATTAATATGCATATGCATCGTACTGCCTTGCCTCGTCCAGGTGGTTGGAGAGAGCTTCGTTATTTGGCATCCAGATTATTTTCCCAACAACTGAACCGTGATCGCCCTTTATGGGAATTTATATTCGTCGAAGGTTTGGACTCTATCCCTCAAGTGCCTAAAGGGTCTGTGGCGTTGATCAGCAAAGTGCATCATTGTGGATTTGATGGAAAGTCTGGTGCCGACTTGATGTCTATGTTATTTGACGTATCACCGATACCAAGGACACCAAAGCCAGCGGCAGCCAAAGAGAAGAAAGACCCCCCTGGACCTGTTGGATTGATGGCAAAAAGCGCCTATCACTTTATAACGCGGCCCACTAAGCTACCAAGTTTGCTGTGGGATACTGGTAAAGCTACCCTAAAAGCAGGTTACATGACTCGAGCGCAAGGCATAAAAATGCCTACTATGCCGTTTAATGCACCTAAAACAAGGTTCAACGACACCGTTGAAATGGAGCGTGTGTGGAATTCGATTATCCTAGATATTCACCGAGTTAAGACACTCAGAAAGGCAGTAGACGGGGCAACCTTAAATGATGTGATATTGGCTATATGTGCTGGAGCGCTTAGGCGTTACTTGTTAGAAAAAGAGGAATTACCCGTTAAACCACTCGTGGCCATGGTGCCAGTATCTACTCGAACCCCAGAAGAAAAAAATGCAATGGGTAATCAAGTATCTGCTATGTATGTGCAGTTGGCTACTGATGTTGAAGATCCCATTAAGCGACTGGAGAAAATTCAAATTAATACTATGGTCGGTAAGCTTTACCAAGATGCTATCGATGCAAAAAGTTTAATGGGATACGCTGAGTTAATTCCGTTTGGGTTAGCAGGTGTGGCAGCGAGGTTTTACTCCCGTGCGGCCATAGCCAAACACCATAATCCTTTATTCAATGTGGTTATTGCCAATGTACCTGGGCCACAAATCCCCATTTATCTTGCCGGTCATAAGCTTGTTGTTAATATGGGTACCGCCCCAATTTTTGATGGTATGGGTTTGATCATACCTATTTGCAGTTATAACGGCACCCTATCTATTAGCCCTACAAGCTCAGCCAATTTAATGCCTGATTTAGATATGTTTGCACGTTACATTCGCGAAAGTGCTAATGAGTTAGAACTGGCAGTAATGGAAAAACTAGCTGGCCAAGCCACCATTGATGGGCTTATGAAAAGTTAAAAGTTACACTAGATGATAGGATTTGTTATGAAACATGTATTACCTAAAATTCCAAGACCCTCTTTATTTCATTTGTTCAGCGAAGGCAGAACATTAATTGAGCTTAGTGCGTTTGGTGCTGCACTGCCCTTATTAAAGAGGGCACCCTCTGGTGACGGTCACCCAGTGATGGTACTCCCTGGCTTCTTAGCCAGTGATTTTTCCACTAAACCCATACGTGCGTTTTTAAAAGGTAAAGGTTATGCAACCTATGGCTGGGAGCTTGGGCGCAATTTAGGTACTCATATAGTCGGTGGTGAACAAGTATTAAGTGATAAACTGATAAATCGAGTGATTGAATTATCGGTCATCCACAACGCAAAGGTGAGTTTAATAGGCTGGAGCTTAGGGGGTATTTTAGCCCGAGAGCTTGCTCGAATTATTCCTGATTGTATACGTCAAGTTATTACATTGGGAAGTCCATTCAATGGATCTCATGGATCATCTCCCGCAGTTGAAGGATTGTTTGAATTGATAAATGGTAATGTTTCTCAATCTAATCCTGATGTTGTGAAACAAATGTTTACGCCACCCCCGGTGCCTAATTCTGCATTTTACTCTAAAAGTGATGGTGTTGTTCATTGGCAAGCTTGTATCAATCACCGAATTGAAGCGAATCATCAAGCAGAGAACATTCAGGTAAGGGGCAGTCATTCTGGTTTAGGGCATAATCCACAGGTTGTATGGATTGTCGCGAATAGATTGTCACAATCAGAAGCGAGTTGGCAGCCCTATAAAAAAGATGAACTTGAAAAGAAACAGTTTTCAGGCAAGCTAAAGTACGTTTAATTTACGAGGAGTTTTGACACCTTTGAATCCTATCATTCACCACCCCGAACAGTTGGTTACCGCTAACAATATTCATATTAATTACGATAGTTTTGGAGACAAAAGTCATCCCGCGATAGTATTGATCATGGGGTTAGCCACTCAAATGATTTATTGGGACGAACAATTTTGTAAATTACTTGCGTCACAGGGCTTCTGGGTCATCAGATTTGATAACCGTGATAACGGCAAAAGTACTTGGTTGGACTCAAACCCTCCTCCCACCAGTCTTGCTTTACTGACAAATGCTGTGTTTAAGCGCCCGATAGGAGCGACGTACTTATTGTCTGATATGATGAACGACACAGTAGGCTTATTAGATGCATTACACCTCGAAAGTGCACACATAGTAGGCGCATCTATGGGAGGAATGATTGCTCAAGAAATCGCCATCCATCATCCACACAGAGTCAAAACTCTTACCTCTATTATGTCTACCACCGGCAACAGAAAGTTACCTAAACCGTCTACGGCGTTTAGTTTTAAAATGCTCAAACCACCCCCCAAAGATGTCAATAAAGCGGTGACTTTTGGGATGCACGTCTGGCGGTTGATACAGGGGGAACACTATCCATTTGATCAACCAAAGGTGCTTGGTTTAATAACGCGGGCTTTACAACGAGGTTTTAATCCTGCGGGCAACACCCGTCAACTAGCTGCCATTTTGGACTCGCCGGATAGAACGCAAGCACTGAATACTTTAAAGGTGCCCAGCTTAATTATACATGGCGAGGACGACCCCTTAGTTCTCGTTGCTTGTGGATATGCGACAGCTAAAGCGATACCCAATGCCAAAATAAAAACCTACCCAGGAATGGGGCATACCATACCAAGCCAATTATATGATGATATAAGTAAACAGATACTGGATCTCATAAGGCCTTTGGGATCTACTTAAAGCGCGCAAACAATCCGTTGACGCTGCGCACCATCCACCTAGGATAATGTGTGGCCCATTGCACTAACAATTTGTTGGCTATCTTATCTAGAAATACTACTTCACCTTTCATACTTGCCTTATAGGCTTGTGCAGTAAGTTTCATCGGATCAGCTTTTAAAAACTTTGGAATAAATTTTTCGATGCCATCAGCATGACTGAGCATTTTGGTTTCTGTCATGCCTGGGCATACACACGTAACCGTTACCCCAGTGCCACGGAGCTCTTCAGCGATACCTTCTGAAAAGGATAAGACAAAAGCTTTACTGGCACCGTATGCTGCAAAATTAGGTGTGGGCATAAAACTAGCAATAGAGCCTATATTAACAATTTTTCCTTGCCCTCGTGCGAGCATGGGATTGACAAATTGTTGCGTCATATTGACCAAACTCTGGACATTTAATTGCAACAAATTATTTAGCTGCTGTGAGTCGCTAAGGTTTAACTTTTCGACTTGCATCATACCTGCATTATTCACTAATATATCGATTTCTATTTCTTTTAATGTGATCGCATCGAATAATTTTTGTGCTGCATCAACTGGGATCAAATCGGCGGCAAATACATGCACATCAACTGAGTATTTTGCTTTTAGTTCGGCGGCAAAATCCATTAACTTAGTTGCATTACGAGCCACTAACACTAAGTCATGTCCATTCTTTGCGTATATCTCTGCAAAGCAACGGCCTATACCTTCCGATGCGCCTGTGATGAGTGCTGTTGTAAGTCTGGACATTGTGAACCTCGTTGTTAATTTACGTGATGTGGGAGCAAATCATCACATTATTTATTGTATGGGGTGTTCTGAGTAAATGTGTCGTTTGTAAAACCCAGTTGCAGTGATGAATCGGTTATGCTTTTTTTATTTACCTTGGCTGCTTTGGCTCTTTTTTTACGTGCTGCACAGGCTTTAATTATTTTACTTTGAACATCTTGTTCTAACTTTACCCAATGGACTCTTTCTTCTCTTGAACGAAAACAACCTATACAGAAACCTTTGGGCCCAGACTGACAAATACCAATGCATGGGCTGATAATTTCAAAAATTTCAATCTGCTTCAATGATTGCCTCAAAAGCTACATATAACGTTGTGTCTTAATAATAACATGTTGCGCGAAATCTGAGCAGTCACTTTGCATGCACACAGTAATAAGGCCGCAAATTAGCAGCCATCAATATCATGCAAGCAGAACTCATCCTGTCCTCGGATTAAAGATAGCTGGTCATCATCTCAGGATCTTTAGCATCAGGCGAGGTATAAAAGTTAAATGTGTCGCCTACCCATTATACGTATAATTCACCCAGTACTGTAGAAAGCCGCAGCATATTCTCAACGTTGCTGATGGTCGCTAAAAGCGATTGAAGTGGAGCAATGCCTATTTTATTGGCTAATCCGGTATGCATGTAGCTGTTATACATATCGCCTAATGCTTTGCGTATTCGCAACTTTTTAAGCTTCAGTGTTCGCTGACTTTTGGATAAACGTTGTCAAGTTTTCTTGGCTGTCATCATATAAAACGTTGCACGACCCATAACGAGACTTATCTGCTGGGACCGCGGTTTGTGTTAACCATACCCCGTTAACAGGGCTAAAAAAATCACCTTGAGCCCGCAGGTTTTTATCAACAGCTCTAAAATCAACACCTGAGTTTAGAGGTGCTTTACTGACTAATACCGTGCAGTAGCCTTTGTAGACTGGCTTGTTTGATTTTTACAAAGGAATATGAGTTTACCGATTGAACAAGCTAACTGCAAAAGCGGATAAAGGTTCAATGTGGGAGTGTGGGAGTGTGGGAGTGTGGGAGTGTGTGCAGTGGTTTTAGAACAGATAATAAAAAAGGGCCAACGGCCCTTTTTTAAATCATCACAGCCTTTTACTTTTTCTTTGCCTTAGGGTTAGGCAAATCAGTAATACTCCCTTCGTACATTTCAGCGGCTAGGCCGATTGATTCGTTAAGGGTGGGGTGAGCATGGATAGTTAATGCGATGTCTTCTGCATCGGCTCCCATTTCAATTGCTAGGCCAATTTCACCTAACATTTCACCCGCATTAATACCCACAATAGCGCCTCCAATAATACGATGTGATTCTTTGTCAAAAATCAATTTAGTCAAACCTTCAGTGCGTGCTGATGCGATAGCACGACCGGAAGCAGCCCAAGGGAAAGTCGCGGTTTCATATTTTATGCCTTGTTCTTTGGCTTCTTTTTCGGTGACGCCTACCCATGCCATTTCTGGATCGGTATAAGCAACTGAAGGGATACCTTTAGGATCGAAGTAGTGTTTCATGCCTGAAATAACCTCCGCCGCTACATGGCCTTCATGGGCTGCTTTGTGAGCAAGCATGGGTTGCCCTATTACGTCACCTAAAGCAAAAATGTTAGACACATTGGTACGAAGCTGTTTATCAACGTTGATAAAACCACGCTCGTCTACTTTTACACCGGCTTTTTCTGCGTCTACCATGCTGCCATTCGGACGACGGCCAACTGCCACTAATACTTTATCGTATCTCACGGGCTCTGCGGGCGCTTGTTTACCTTCAAAAGATACATACAAGCCATCTTTTTTAGCTTCAACACCTGTGACTTTTGTTTCTAACATAACGTTAAATTTGTTTTTAACGTATTTATGATAGGCTTTCACTACATCTTTATCAGCCGCGGGTACTAGCTGGTCAAGGAATTCAACCACGTCAATTTTTGAACCCAGCGCACGGTATACTGTGCCCATTTCTAAGCCAATGATACCGCCACCTAAGACTAGCATTTTTTCAGGGATGTCAGCGAGCTCAAGTGCGCCAGTTGAGTCAATTACGCGAGGATCATCTTGTGGAATAAACGGCAAGCTAACTGGCTCGGAGCCTGCTGCAATGATAGCATTGTCAAAGGTGATAGTCGTCTTTCCGTCTTTGCCTTCTACTTCAAGGGTATTGCTACTGGTAAATTTACCATACCCTTGGACGTGTTTTACTTTACGCATTTTAGCCATACCAGATAAACCTTTGGTTAACTGGTTAACAACGCTGTCTTTCCAACCACGCACTTTGTCTAAATCGATAATGGGCTCACCAAAAGAAACACCGTGACCGGCCATGTCTTTGGCATCGTCAATCACCTTGGCTACGTGAAGCAGTGCCTTTGAGGGTATACAGCCGACGTTTAAACATACACCGCCTAAGGTTACACGCGCGTCAACTATAACCGTTTCCACACCTAAATCAGCAGCACGAAAAGCGGCTGCGTAGCCTCCTGGGCCTGCACCTAATACAACTAACTGAGTTTTGATTTCGCTCATATGTTCCTCAAATTCTTTTTTGAACGACATGTTGACTCATACTGCAGTTAACATGTCGTGAATAAATTCTGCCTTTTGGCTTTAGAAACAGGGTAACTGAAAACTGCCACCCGTTCTTGACTAAAGTATTATTCTACGTAAATCAGTTAAGTTTGCTGCAACTTCGGTAGAGAAGCGCGCACCTACTGCACCGTCGATTACCCGGTGGTCGTAGGACAGACTTAATGGCACCATGAGGCGTGGTTTAAATTCTGTTCCATTCCACTTAGGTTTCATTTCTGATTTAGATACGCCCAATATAGCAACTTCAGGCACATTAACAATAGGCGTAAATGCTGTTCCACCAATGCCGCCTAAGCTCGAAATAGTAAATGTACCGCCTTGCATATCCGTTGCTTTTAACTTGCCTTCACGAGCCTTTCCAGAAATTTCGATCAACTCTTTAGAAAGCTGTTCGATGCCTTTTTTGTTGACATCTTTAATAACGGGAACGACTAAACCGCCCGGTGTTTCAACTGCAATACCGATATTAATAAACTTCTTAATAAGTAAACTTTCACCATCATCAGATAAAGAAGAGTTAAAGGCTGGATACTTCTCCAATGCTTTGGCCACTGCTTTCATCACAAAGACTAAAGGTGTAATTTTTAATCCAGACTTAATCTTAGCATGATAAGCATTTTGCTCTTTACGGAACGTTTCTACCTCTGTGATATCCGCTTCATCAAACTGAGTAATATGGGGGATAGTTGCCCAGTTACGGTGTAAGAAAGGACCAGATATTTTCTGTATACGGGTTAATGGTAAGACTTCAATCTCACCAAACTTAGCATGATCAACAGGTTTAACCGTCGCGATTTGCAAAACATTTCCTGCAACCACTGCGTTGCCACTGGCCGAACGAGGTTTGGCTAATTCTGCTTTAACATAGGCTTGAACGTCTTCTTTTAGCACACGTTTTTTAGGACCGGTACCCGAAACCAAGCTTAAGTTCACACCAAACTCTCTGGCTACTCTGCGAACTGAAGGTGACGCGTGTGCTTTGCCGCCACTAGTCGCAACAGGTGTTGCTGAGACAGGTGCTGGTTTGACTGGTGCAGTTGAAGCCGCTTTTTCTGGAGCCGCTTGAGTTACTGGCGCTTCTTTAGCGACCGGAGCAGTCTCTATTGCTCCAACACCGGCAGTCTCAAGTTTAATCACAAGTGTACCTTGCTTCACTTTATCGCCAGTGGAGATGTACACTTCTTTAACAGTTCCAGCATGGCTGGAGGGTACATCCATGGTGGCCTTGTCTGTTTCTAAGGTAATCAAACCGTCTTCTTGTTCAATCACATCACCAACAGACACCAGTACTTCGATAACGTCTACTTCACCGTCTTCACCGATGTCAGGCACCGCTACTTCAACTAGTGCACTCGCTGTGGTTACAGCAGATGTCGCAGGGGTAGCTTCTGGAGCAGGCACTGCAACAACCGGGACAACTGTCTCTGCTACGGGAGCGGCTGGCGCAACTTCAGGAGAATCGGCTGTAGCGCTTGCACCCGTTGCTTTGATTTCACCAATCACATCACCTTCTTTGATTTTGTCACCGACTTTTACCGACAAACTGGCGAGTTCACCTGCAAAAGGAGCAGGTATATCCATTGATGCTTTATCAGTTTCAACGGTAACAATACCTTCGTCGGCATCAAGTGTGTCGCCAACAGCGAAACAAATTTCAATGATTTCAACTTCTTCGCCACCTACATCAGGGACTAGAATTTTTTGAATATCAGACATATGTAAAATTCCTTATCTAGACACTATTAAGCGTAAAGTGGGTTAAGTTTTTCTGTATCGATGTCAAAGTGTTTAATTGCTTGTGTTACAACACTCTTCTCAATTTCGCCACGTTTAGATAATTCGTACAAAGAAGCCACAACAACATAAGCAGCGTTCACTTCAAAGTGAGTTCGTAGGTTCGCACGGCTATCACTGCGACCGAAACCGTCGGTACCTAGACAGCGGTAGTCAGTGTCGATGAATGCACGAACTTGATCTGAATAACCTTTAATGTAGTCGGTTGCTGCAATTGCAGGGCCTGCGTCTTTAGTAATAACTTGACCAATATGAGCAGTGACCGGTTTTGCTTCAGGGTTTAACATGTTCCAGCGAACTACGTCTTGACCTTCACGGGCTAGCTCATTGAACGAAGTAACAGAGTAAACATCGGACGATATATTGTAGTCTTTACTCAATATTTGAGCCGCTTTACGCACTTCATTTAAGATAGTCCCCGAGCCCATTAATTGAACATTAGACTTGGCCTTACCTTGAGCTTCAATTCGTTCTAATTTATAAATACCTTTGATGATTTGTTCGGCTACGTCTTTACTTTCTGGCATAGCAGGGTGTTGATAATTTTCATTCATCAAGGTGAGGTAATAAAAAATATTTTCGTTTTCAGCGTACATCCGGCGTAAGCCGTCTTGCACGATTACTGCTACTTCATATCCGTAAGTTGGGTCATAGGTTACACAATTAGGTATCAGATTAGCTTGAACATGTGAATGTCCATCTTGGTGTTGTAAACCTTCACCATTAAGGGTGGTTCGGCCTGCAGTTGCTCCTAATAAAAAGCCACGGGCTTGGCTGTCGCCAGCTGCCCAAGCTAAATCACCTACGCGCTGGAACCCGAACATTGAGTAGTATATGTAAAAAGGAATAGTAGTGGCATTACACGTAGAGTAGGAGGTACCTGCTGCGACCCAAGAAGCCATAGCACCTAGTTCGTTAATACCTTCTTGTAAAACCTGACCTTTCTTATCTTCACGATAATAAGCCACTTGATCAGCATCTTGAGGCGTGTATTTTTGACCTTCGTTGGCGTAAATTCCGACTTGACGGAATAAACCCTCCATACCAAAAGTCCGGGCTTCATCAGGAATAATGGGAACGACACGTTTACCCATTTTTTTGTCTTTCAATAAGACATTTAGTACGCGTACAAAGGTCATGGTAGAGGATACTTCACGATCCCCTGAACCTTTCAAGATAGCATCAAAGGCTTTTAGTTCAGGCATTTCAAGTTGTTCTTCTGCTTGAACAAGGCGCTGTGGTAATGAACCGCCTAATGCTTCTCGACGAGCTTTCATATACTTATATTCTTCACTGTCTTCAGCGAATTTAAAATAAGGTAAATCAGCAATAGCCTCGTCTGCAACTGGGATATTAAAGCGATCGCGGAATTTTTTAAGGGAATCCACGTCCATTTTTTTCACGTTGTGCGCGATGTTTAACGCTTCACCTGATGCTCCTAAACCAAAACCTTTAATAGTTTTGGCTAAAATAACCGTTGGACGGCCTTTTGTGTCCATTGCTTTTTGGTAGGCTGCGTATACTTTAACTGGATCATGACCGCCACGGTTAAGACGAAAAATATCTTCGTCAGACATATTGGCGACTAATGCTGCTGTTTCAGGATACTTGTTGAAGTAGTTCTCACGAGTGTATTTGCCACCTTTGGCTTTGCAGTTTTGGTATTCGCCATCAACGGTTTCATTCATTAATTGCAACAGTTTTCCTGACTTATCACGAGCCAGAAGCGCATCCCAATAACTCCCCCAAATGACCTTAACTACTTCCCAGCCTGCGCCACGGAAAGTGCCTTCAAGTTCTTGAATTATTTTGCCATTACCACGAACTGGTCCATCCAGGCGTTGCAAGTTGCAGTTGATCACGAAGGTTAAGTTGTCTAAACCTTCACGTGAAGCCAAACCTATAGCCCCCAGTGATTCTGGCTCATCACACTCTCCGTCACCTAGGTAGCAATACACTCTTTGCTCAGAACAATCTTTGATACCACGGTTAGTCAGGTACTTTAAAAAACGCGCAGTGTAGATAGCTTGTAAGGGGCCTAAGCCCATAGACACAGTAGGAAACTGCCAATAATCTTTCATTAAGTGAGGATGTGGGTAAGAAGGAATGCCTTGACCATCACATTCCTGACGGAAGTTATTTAATTGGGTTTCTGATAAATTGCCTTCAAGGAAAGAACGAGCGTAGATACCTGGAGAAATATGACCCTGATAAAAAATAAAGTCGCCACTATTTTTGTCGTTAGGTGCCTTAAAGAAGTGGTTAAAACCGACATCATACAACATGGCAGATGAAGCAAAGCTACCTATATGGCCACCAAGATCTAAGTCTTTCTTAGAAGCACGCAACACGATCATTAAAGCGTTCCAACGAATTGCAGCCCGAATACGCGCTTCAATTGTTTGGTCACCGGGCATCGTTGGCTCTTGCACTACCGGGATCGTATTAATATACGCAGTGGTTGCATCATAAGGTAAATGCGCTCCACTACGACGAGCTTTATCAATTAGCGCCTCTAAAATAAAATGCGCGCGTTCAGCGCCTTCTTCTTCAAAAACGGTTTCTAGAGAGTCTAACCACTCTTGCGTTTCTTGTGGATCTACATCCGGATGCATCATATCAGCCATGGTGCTTTCCTTTTTTATAGTTGTTAATGTAGGAACTTATGATTACTAAATAAAACAAATATAAAATATCTGCTCTGATTAATATTTCAGTAAGTTGTTATTCATTTCATCCTTGAATGTGTCTTCACACATCCAATGAAATAGTTAATTTACTTTACTCTAATTCACTTCTATTCGACGTAACGCACGCTGCATACGCATGTCTTGTCGATTGATATTCAGTAATGTGTCTTCTATGTAAGCTAAATGTTCATTACTAGCCTTGCGAGCCTGCTCTGGATCACCTGCTAAAATAGCTTCGACTATGTTGCGCCTTTGACGATTTATATTTTGAGGTGCATCAGCATGTTTGGCTAACACCTCTAAATTTCGCTGAATATTGTCTTGCAGCATAGACTGCAGACTGCG
>Ga0206127_1000376_pt1 | contig 56928 bp, 46 predicted proteins | sample Helgoland_Spring_6_FD_148646 | JGI IMG/M metagenome (GOLD analysis project Ga0206127, IMG submission 148646) | Pelagic subsurface seawater microbial communities from Kabeltonne, Helgoland, North Sea - Helgoland_Spring_Bloom_20160419_1 | ecosystem: Environmental > Aquatic > Marine > Epipelagic ...
GCAATATTAAAATCAGTATCTATACCTTTGAAGTGAACTTGGACATTTTGTGGAACAAATATTTTAAGCTCATTGCCATCGCTTGAATGTGCATTGCCACGATAAAAAGTTTCGCTAATCTTTATTTTGATTAAGGTTTTCTCTCCTTTACTCTTGAACATTAATGTTTGGGTGTCGCTATCTAATTCACCCAATACTAATATTTCATTTTTATCCCAACCCTTCACTTCAACGGAGCCGCGATCGATGTCAATGAATAAATGGCCCGTAGACGGCACCTTAATGGTCTGATTTATTTGTTCATTTGCTTGAACATTAGGCAGTGTCGGCAGAATTATCATGAAAAAAAGGCTATATAAATATATTCTCAACAAGATTAGTCTCAGTTTGTATCTGTTAAATGACAAGAGTAGTTGGGTTTCAAACTATTACCAATCGTCATCGGTATACAAGAGTGATATATGAGCCTTTAGACTTCCCATTTCTTCATGGATCCATGCCCTTAATAGAGCATTGAGCGTTTAGATTCTTTATGCGGACGGGGTCTTATTTAAAGGATAATTCCTTTACCCGCAAAATTTTCACATTCAAGAATGCAAATAAAAGCGCCATAACAGGGTTGATGAGGTTGAATAAGCAATAGGGTAAATAACCTACAGTGACTACTGCCAGAGTACCCGCCATATAGACCCCGCAGGCATTCCAAGGAATTAAAGGTGAGGTGAGGGTGCCTGCATCCTCTAAGGTACGAGACAGATTCACATTGGCTAGATTGTGTTTGGCAAATTCAGATTTCCACATTTGGCCGGGCAGTACTAATGACATATATTGGTCGCCCGTGACTATATTTACACCTAAACATGTGGCCATAGTGGAGGCGATAAGTGAGCCAGTTGAGCGAACAAACTTCACGAGTACACCCATCAACGCATCAATATAGCCAATTCTTTCGAGCACGCCTGTCATCATCATGGATGCAATCACCAACCACGCCATATTCACCATAGAGGCCATGCCACCACGGGACAATAAGCTATTCACACTTTCATTCTCAGTATTGATGCTAAAACCGTCGAACAGTACCGTCCATAATGATTTGAACAACAAAGGCGCACTGGACCCACCTGCAAAATTAAGCAAAACGTCATATTGAAAGATAAGGGTAAACATACAAGCTAATAGTGATACACCTATTATGGCTAAAAAGGCAGGGGTTTTTTTAACCGCTAGCCACAGCAATAAAACCACAGGTATTAGGTTAATAGGAGAAATATCGAAATGTTGGTCGAGAGTTTGGATAAAAGCGTCAATACTAGTTTGGCTACCTTGTGTAACCGCAGTATTTAAACCGATAGCGAAGAAGGCGAATACTGCAATCACAAAGCTTGGCACAGACACCCAAGCCATATGTCGAATATGTTCAAACAAATCACTGCCAGCAATAGAAGGGGCTAAATTGGTTGTTTCAGATAAGGGTGACATTTTGTCGCCAAAATAGGCGCCAGAAATAATCGCGCCTGCGGTAATTTCAGGTGATAGGGCAAAACCATAAGATACGCCCATCAGCGCTACGCCAATAGTGGCCGCTGTCGTCCATGAACTGCCAATACAGATAGCGACTAACGCACAAATTAAACAGGTCAGTGGATAAAAATAGGTGGGCGATAATATGTTCAACCCATAATACAACAGACTGGGCACCGCGCCTGATAACATAAAACTGCCAATTAATGCGCCGATAGACAGGAATATTAAAATAGGACCGGTTGTTTTTGTGGATGACCGAACGATGCTTTTTTCAATTTCGGGCCAACTGATCCCGTTTTTTAACCCAATTAACGCAGTAAAAAAAGCGATAACCATCATCGCAACCTGAGTGGCACCAGACAGTGAATCACTGCCAAACATCCATATTACTGCGCCCATTAGAGTCAGTAATATGACACTAACGAGTACCGAGTCGAAGCGGCTTAATGGTTTATCAATTATGCTGTGTTGGTCGGACTCGATACGTTAATCCTCACATTTATTTAGTTATCTCGGATAATCTCTCTGGCTGCATTGTGCCCAGGAGCCCCGGTGACTCCACCACCGGGATGCGTGCCAGCACCACACATGTACAAACCTTTGATGGGCGAACGATAGTTGCCATGCCCTAACAGGGGCCTAGTGCTAAACATCTGATCCAAGCTCATATTGCCATGCATAATGTCACCTTTAGTAAGCCCGAATATACGTTCAAGATCAAGGGGGCTCAAAAGTTGGCGACCCAACACAGATTGTATAAACCCCGGGGCAACTTTTTCGACTTGTTCAATAATTAAATCTGCTGCTGTTTCACGATGCTCATCCCAATCGATATCTGGATCGAACTGTTGGCAAAACAAGCTCGCCACATGTTGGCCTTCTGGGGCAAGAGTATCGTCAAGTGTTGAAGGGATCAGCATTTCTACGATGGGCGCCTTAGACCAGCCGTGTTGTTTTGAGTCACGGTAGGCTTGGTCGATATAATCACATGTGGCACCAACAATAATTCCACCTGTGAGGTGGTCTGCAGTGGCTCGCTCTTGCTGCGCTAAACAAGTAAACTTAGGTAGCTCACTTAACGCCACGTTCATACGAAAGGTGCCGGAGCCGTTCTTATAATGTTTCATGCGCCGTGCAAAGTCTTCTGGTAGCTCTTTTGCATCCACTAATTGGTTATACAATAGGCTTGGGTTGAGATTTGAAACAATCACTTTTGCTTCTAGTGTCTGGCCATTCTCTAGCAGTACACCGTATGCTTGACCATCACGAACCAACACTTTCTTGACTGCAGCATCGGTGTGTATTTCAACCCCTTTAGCCACTGCTGATTTGGCCATCGCCTGAGTAATGGCACCCATGCCACCAATAGCGTGGCCCCACACCCCTTTTTCACCGTTAACTTCACCAAATGCATGGTGCATCAACACGTAAGCAGAGCCTGGGGTTTGTGTATCGGCGTAATTGCCAACAATGCCATCAAAAGCAAAGGCACCTTTGACATATTCGTTTTCAAAATATAATTCTAAAAAGTCTGAGACACTTTTAGTGAAAATATCTAATACTATGCGTTCATCTTCGATGGGAAGTTTGCGTAAGCGATTACCAAATTTTGCGGCTTTAAAAATATCTCTGATCCCGCCACCCACATTGGGCGGTGTTTCCAGCAAAAAGTCTCGAATAAGATCAGCCACCATACCCGTGTCTCTAAAGTAACGGTCGAGTGCATCAGCATCGGTTTTTGAGAAACGTGCTATCTCGGCCTTTAAATTATCCGAGCCCACCACAAAGGCTAAAAAATCATCGTTATCATGTGGCCAAAAATTATTCACTTTTCTGTGCACAATCTTCAAACCATTTTGGTGTAGCTGTAAATCATCAATGACCTTTGGATTAAGCAAGCTCACAGTGTAAGAGGCCACTGAATTGCGAAAACCGGGATGGAACTCTTCGGTAACAGCCGCACCGCCTACTACATCGCGACGCTCTAGTACACGCACCTTTTTACCCGACATAGCAAGATAGTTGGCACATACTAACCCGTTATGACCACCGCCTATGATGATTGCATCTAACATCTGTTTTCCTAGAAATTGTCTCTGTGATGATTGACAGTATTGAACACTCGTTCAATACTGTCAATATCGCCACTCAAGTAGGTTGGTTTTCAAGCATGACACTTTCACAATCAGATAAAATTAAACAACTGGTGGCCACACAGCAGCCCGGGTATTCCCTGGCTCAAGCGTTTTATACAGATCTTGATCTTTATCAGGCTGAGATAAAAAACATCTTCTTAAAACATTGGTTATTCGCTGGGCATGTGTCGCAAATACCCAATGCGGGTGACTATTTTACCTTTGAATTTGATACTGAGTCAGTGATTGTTTTACGTTCGGCTGTGGGTGAGGTAAAGGCGCATCTGAATGTATGTCGTCATCGTGGTTCAAAAATTTGTGTTGAACCATCAGGTTCAAAAACGTCCCTTACTTGCCCCTATCACGCATGGAGCTATAACCTAGACGGAGAACTGATTTCGGCGCGCAATATGCCAGATGATTTTGAGCCCTCACAGAATGGCTTGCATAAGGTAAAAGTAGCGCTTTTAGGTGGACTTATTTATGTTTGTTTAAGTGAAGATGCACCCAGTCTTACTTCTCTTCGCCAAGATCTTAACCAGCCCTTCGATTTATTTGGTATGAAGAGTATGCAACTGGCCGAACGGAGGTCATATCGTATTCCTGCAAATTGGAAGTTAGCGGTTGAGAATTATCAAGAGTGTTATCACTGTGCGGTATCCCATCCAGAGTTTGCGCAAATTCATGCTATGGCAAAGTCTCCCAAAGCATTTCAAAAAGCCAAAGAGAATTTTTCACAGGCCAATCAAGGTAACCCAAAATTTAAAGCGTTAAATCGTTATTTCGACTTAGCTGAAGAAGGGCAAGAAGGGTATCAATATGACAGGAACCCATTGCTTGGTGATGCACTGAGCGGCAGTGTAGGCGGCAAACCTGTCGCCCCATTGCTTGGTTCATTAAAAAACTACGATGGCGGCGCGTCTGAATTGATGATTGGCCCGCTAAGTTATTTTCTAATCTATGACGACCACATGCTTGGGTACCGTTTTCTGCCTATCTCTGTGGATGAATGTATCTGCGAGGTGTTCTGGTTTGTAAATGAGTCGGCGGTAAAAGGGGAGGACTATCAACTAGACCAGCTCACTTGGCTTTGGGATGTGACCACCCAAGCCGATAAAACCATTATTATGAACAATCAAAAAGGGGTGAATTCTAGATTTTATCAACCGGGACGCTTATCTGAAATGGAACGTTTTCAGCAGAGTTTTTTAAACTGGTATTTACACACTTTGCCCAAGTAAATTTCAGGTTACATTAGCTAAACTGTTACTGTGAGTAAGCGTTTACAGACAAGTGTATTAACTTCTTCTTTGGGACGGCTAAGAAGAAATATTCATTGCGTTTACTGAATAAAACGTTAATAGCTGTAGTGACTGCCATAGCCGTTATACGCAGCTCATAGTTGATTGAGAAGTTTATGCCAACACCAGACATTTCCCCACTGTCAGGATCCTTTACACGTTTTTTGAATCGCTAAGGCTGCAAAGTGCTGTGAGTTCACTGACGGGCTTAAAATATTTGTTCCACAAAATGTCCAAGTTCACTTCAAAGGTATAGATACTGATTTTAATATTGCAGGCATAGACGCGGGCGTTGAAGGCAAAACAATTAGTGGCGAATTGTTGATTAATAACGTGCGCATCAGTATCAAGGTGTCCTCAATCAGTGGGGATATTAATGTAACTGAGTCTTATGGCACCGCCTATATCGAATCCATACAGGGTGACACAAGCATAATTGGCAATTTCGAAGATGTGAAACTCCGCACTGTCACTGGTGACATTTGGGCTGATATAACTGAAATTGACAATGTGAGTACCAACAATATCGCTGGAGATACCAAACTATCAGGTAGTCTCAAAAAGGATGCTCAGGTTAAAATGACCAGCGTAAAAGGAGACTTACATTATGAGGCCTCCGGAATACTTAACGCTAAATGTGAAGTACTCAGTCAATTTGGTGGTGAAATAGTGAATAACTTAACCACCGACCTACCTAACACTTCTCATATGCAGCAACAACAATTGCACTTTGTATCAGGTAATGGTTTAGGTACTTTGGTGATGAAGACTATCAATGGCACGGCAATTATAAATCGAGCACTGTAACTTAAGGGATTAGATTGAGCAGACAAACTTCCTTCTGTGCACTTTGGAGAGATTATTTGGAAAATATCTTATATCAGCTTAGGCAACGACAGATTTTTAAAGTCGCAACGATTTATGCTGTTTCAGCTTGGCCATTAATACAAATTGCTGATTTGTCGGTTCCTGCCTTAGGGTTACCAGATTCAGTGATGACAATGTTGTTACAGGTTTTTGTAGCAGGTTTCCCAATTACATTAATATTTGCTTGGTTGTTTAATTTTACGCCCAATGGCATTGTCAGAGTTTCATCAGATAATCATTCACAAGGTGAACAGCCAATTAATTTAAAAGCCACTCTAGCCGTGGTGGGATCATTGCTGGTTATGACAACAATTTTATTCGCTTCACAATATTTATTCGATGACAAAAATTCATATGTTGCAGATAAACTAAACAATAATAACAGTAAGCTATTACCTCCCGTTCCTCCTGCCATCGGATCTAAAATTAATACCCAAGATGAACAGTTGAACAGTAAAAAAGAGTCCATTGCCATTTTACCTTTTGTGGCATTTAGCAGTGATCCCGAAGACGAATACTTTGCAGATGGAATGGTTGAGGAGCTGTTGAATTTACTCTCTAAAATTCCAGATTTACAGGTTGCTGCCAGAACATCTTCATTTGCATTTAAAGGGGTGACCAATAAAACCATCACCGCAATAGGCAAAGAGCTTGGTGTGGATATTATTCTTGAAGGCAGCATTCGCAAAAATGATACCACCAATAAAATAAGGGTGACCGCACAACTTATTAAAGTCAGTACTGGCGAGCACCTTTGGTCAGAAACCTACGATCGAGTCTATCAGGATATATTTAAAATTCAGGATGATATAGCCAATGCTGTGGTCAACAAAATGAAAGTCACGTTGCTGGGTGCTCAAAGAATTTATATTAGTGCAGAAACATTGAATGTAGATGCCATGATTGAACACGGCAAGGGTCAAAAAGAGCTGACTCATAGAAGTGTTGCCTCTATCAATAAGGCAATGACCCATTTTAAACGTGCTGTGTTACTCGACCCAAATTATGCCAGAGCCCACGTGGGTGTTGCCGACTCTACTATATTGTCAGCGCTTTACGGTAATACATCCAAGAAACTGGCGAGTGAAAATGCTCAAAGAGCGATAAATAAGGCGCTAGCAATAGATAAAGAGTTCGCTGCAGCCTTCGCATCTCAGGGGTTATTACTGAGTTGGGAAGATGTAGTTAAAGCGGAACAATCTTTCAAGAGGGCGATTGAGCTGAACCCAAATTATGCCATGACATATATGTGGTACGGCTCGTTACTAAAACAAAGTGGCAAGCTAAAAGGATCTCAAACGCTCTTTTTAAAAGCACTAAAACTGGATCCCAAATCACCGATTGCTGCGAATAATGTTGCCTGGGGTTATTACCTGATGGGCGATGAAACAAAAGCCATGGAGATCTTTTCCCAAATTATTTCCAATGATCCTTATTATCCTGGGGCCTACACCTTGGCGGGTGAAATTTTGACAACTCATGGCCGGCTGGACGAAGCAACTAATATGTATAACAGAGCATTAGAAGTCGATCCGGTCAACAGTCATGCAATTCAAGGATTACTGACAGCAAGCATGGATATGGGAGATTTTGATGCAACTGAACAATGGTTTGAGTATGTTGAAAAACGCATAGCACTGTTTTCAGAGCCATATGTTAACCTTTTAAAAGCCAGATTTAATTGGGTTCAGGGCAACCGTGAAGAGGCTCTGCGCTATCTGGACATGGCAGATTTTGATAAAGAAAATTTTGATAAGATGAGTTTTATAAATGGAGACAAAGCATTTTATAAAGAGAATTATGCTGAGGCGACTGCTTTTTATCAAAAGTTACGGGAAGAAAATCGTGATTCAGAAGTGTCGTTCTATTCGATACAAGATGGACGAATAGCCGCGTATTTGGCGTATGCTTTTCAACAACTAGGAGAAATAGAAAAAGCCAAAGTGATTATTGATGAATTTGAACAATATATAATAAAAAGCAAAATCACCCGCTCCAGTAGTCCTTCTTATTATATGAATATGGCACAAATAAACGCGTTACAACAAAATAAAGAAGAAGCCTTTTATTATATTCAAGGAGCGATAGATGTAGGTTGGGTGAGGGTGTGGGAAGTTGAACATGCACCTATTTTTGATTGGATAAGCCAAGACATGCAATTTACCCAAATGATGGGTGGTATTAAAGCCCGTCTAGCGACGATGCGCAATAGGATGCATAATGAAGATGCGTTTTTACTGGCAGAAGCTGAATACTTGTGAACAAACATTTCTAATAGCTGCACTTTTGCAGCCTATTAATTTTATGAACAAAGGCCTCGCCTTGTGTAATGCTTAAAGCTGGTTTACTTTTGCCTTAGGGGGTATTTTTAGTCACTTGTAATGAACATGCTGAACAGCCAATATTTAGAAAATAACAATTCACCGACAACTTAGTGTTACTTGAATAAACCTTAACTAATTGGTTCATATCCAGCATTGCAAAAAACTAACACCAGAGACAAGGCAGTAATCGAGAAGTCAATTGTCTCAACCTTCAAGTAGATTGCACTGTTCACATATTCTGACACTGACTTTACCCTTTAATATGAGCACTATTTAAGTGAAAATGAATTATTTTATTCAAAAATAACAATTTGTTATATATGACAATATAATGGCGAATTATTAGCTAACACCGATATCGAAGTTAACTTTTCCGGCTCGGATACCGCCAATAAACATGAAATAGTGATCTTTATTTCTCATTCTCAATAATTACCTTAATAGCAGATCTGTTAAACTCCAACAGACACCTCACATTCATCACAAAGAGGAAATAATGAACACATATCAAAAATCACAAGACGCAATTTCTGCCCTGACACCAGAGCAGTTCAAAGTGACGCAAGAAAATGCTACTGAGCGTCCTGGCACCGGTGAATTATTAGATAACATTTTGCCTGGTATCTATGTAGATATCGTTTCTTCAGAGCCTTTGTTTGCCTCTTCTGCCAAGTATGAATCAGGATGTGGCTGGCCAAGTTTTACTAAAGCAATAGACCCAGTCAATGTAAATGAAATCACTGATAATACCCTCGGTATGACGCGCATTGAAGTACGCTCAGCTCATGGTGATAGTCACCTAGGACATGTTTTTCCAGATGGGCCTAAAGACCAAGGCGGTTTGCGTTATTGTATTAATTCCGCTTCATTACGTTTTGTCCATCGGGATGAGATGGCAAACGAAGGGTATGAAGCTTATTTAGATCAAGTTGAGGATATTTAATCATGGCAAATGAACGTGCAGTATTAGCCGGTGGGTGTTTTTGGGGGATGCAGGATCTTATTCGTAAACGTCCTGGTGTCACTTCCACTCGTGTGGGTTATACAGGCGGTGAAGTAGCGAACGCCACTTACCGCAATCATGGTAACCACGCCGAAGGTATTGAAATATTATTCAATAATGAGATCGTCAGTTATCGACAAATTCTAGAATTTTTCTTTCAAATTCATGATCCGAGTACTGAAAATAGACAAGGTAACGATACCGGTGCATCCTATCGTTCGGCTATTTATTATGTGTCTGATGAGCAACGAGCAGAAGCCGTAAGAACCATTGCGGACGTAGATGCTTGTGGATTATGGCCAGGCAAAGTAGTGACCGAAGTTGAGCCTGTTAGCGATTTTTGGGAAGCGGAAGTTGAACATCAAGACTACTTAGAAACCCGCCCCAACGGCTACACCTGTCATTTTGCTAGACCTGACTGGAAACTACCTGCTGTTTCGTGAGATTTCGTTAACCATTCAAACCTTCCTAATATGACAACTGCCCCAACTAAGATGGTTTAAGGGGTGGGTGTCACTGATGTACTCTGTGTGTTGACATCACTTATTGGCATAACTAAGTGGATCCCCGTAAAGAAAGCTTAGGAATGAGCTCCACTTTACACCCCAAATCACTATACATTTCTAACAACAATTCACTCTGCATTTCTACAAACAATTCAGACTAATTATCGATGATCAGGCTACACAATATGCGTTAACAAAAAAGGTTTGGGGAATTGACAGCGCTTATGGATGAGTAAAAAGTGAGTGAGTAAATAATGCATATCTAATTTTTCATTTTTACCCTTTTGTCATGATTTTAATCAAACCTAACCGCTCTCTTTCCTCATTCTAGTATTTAAGTATTGTTAATATTAATCCAGTTATCCTGTCCTCAATAATCCTAAACTAACCACTTGTATGATGTTACAGTTATGCTAAATTTTTATCAAAAATCGGATCCCTTCAATGATGCGCTTCCTGAAAATCTTCATCATGATACTTGTTATGGTCACGGTCGCCGCTGTCTGGTATATGCATAGCAAACAACCTCTGCGCAATGGTGAGGTAAGCCTTGCCAATCTGCAAGCACCGGTTAATGTCCGTTATGACGAACGAGGCGTACCCCATATTCAAGCGAAAAACGAAGCAGATATGTATCGCACTCTTGGCTATGTTCATGCCCAAGACCGTTTGTTTCAGATGGAAATGGTGCGCCGTTTGGCGCGAGGTGAATTAGCCGCTATATTGGGTCCAAAACTACTCAACAGTGACCGTTTATTTCGTACGCTAGGCATTCGCGCACATGCCGATGCTTATGTAGCAAAGATGGACCCTAATACCCCTGCAAATAAAGCCTTGATGGCTTATTTAGATGGTATCAACCAATACCAAAATTCTCACCCCGCCCCGTTGGAATTTGATATTCTGGGCATTACAAAACGCCCATTCACGGCTGAGGACACCCTCAGTGTTGGCGGTTATATGGCTTACAGTTTTGCCGCCGCTTTTCGCACCGAGCCGGTGCTGACTTATGTACGCGATCAGCTTGGAGTTGAATACCTTGATGTGTTTGATTTAGCATGGCACACCGAGGGTGTTGTACCTGAGGCCATGACAGCTGAAGATTGGCGTGATCTTCAACGCATTGCCAATATCAGCCAACAAGCACTCACAGACAGCGGTTTAGCGTTATTTGAAGGTAGCAACGCCTGGGCAGTATCTGGTAGTCGCACCGCAAGTGGTAAGCCGCTGTTGGCAGGTGACCCTCACATTGGTTTTGCCGTTCCCTCAGTCTGGTACGAAGCACATTTGTCTTACCCTGGATTTGAGCTTTATGGCCACCATCAAGCACTTAATCCAGTCGCAAGCCTTGGGCACAACTTAGACTTTGGCTGGAGCATTACGATGTTTCAAAACGATGACATAGATCTCATTGCCGAGACAGTCAATCCAGATAACGCAGATCAAGTTTGGTATCAGGGTCAATGGGTAGAGCTACAAAGTCGCACTGAAAAAATTGAGATCAAAGGCGAGGATCCGATCACATTAACCCTGCGCCGTTCGCCTCACGGCCCTATCATCAACGATGCCCTTGGTGAGCATTCAGGTACAACACCTATCGCTATGTGGTGGGCTTTTCTTGAAACAAAGAACCCCATTCTTGATGCATTTTATCAACTCAACCGTGCTGATACCTTGGCAAAAGCCCGTGCAGCCAGTGAAAAAATTCATGCGCCAGGACTCAACATAGTCTGGGCCAATGCCAGTGGAGATATTGGTTGGTGGGCGGCAGCTAAACTGCCTTTACGTCCTAGCGGAGTCGAGCCTACGTTTATCCTCGACGGAAGCAGTTCTGAGGCAGATAAACTGGGGTTTGTGCCTTTTACTGATAACCCCCAAGAAGAAAACCCAGCTCGCGGCTACATCGTTTCGGCTAATTACCAGCCCCTTCCTGACAGCGGTATCAAGGTACCGGGTTATTACAATTTGCCCGCTCGCGGTATTCGACTTGATCAGCGTTTAGCCAACAATACTGTGAAGTGGAACTTGCAAAATAGTCAGGCACTGCAACTGGATACAGGCAGCGGCTATGCAAAGCGCTTACTTAAGCCACTATTACCTATCATACAGGCAACCGCTAGCGACGATGAACAAGAGCTAGTGAACTTACTCAGTAAGTGGAATGGGGAACATAATCTTGATGACATCGCTCCCACGATTTTTAACCAGTTAGTTTACCAACTTTCCTATGAGGCTATGCGTGACGAGATGGGTGACGATTTCTTTGGCACGTTAATTCGTACTCGAGTAATCGACTTTGCTTTACCTCGCTTGGCAAATAAACCCGATTCGCCATGGTGGGATAATCGAGAGACGGCCGTCACCGAAGATCGCACCACAATAGTCACAGTTGCATGGCAGGAAAGCCTAAAACACCTACGTAACACTCTGGGTGCTAATACAGCCGACTGGCAATGGGGTAGTGCCCATACGCTGACACATAAACACCCATTGGGCCAACTAAAAATCCTGGATAAATTGTTTAACGTCGGTCAGTTTGCCGCTCCTGGTGGTCACGAAACCCCTAACAACCTGTCACATAAAATGGGTCCTGCACCTTGGCCAGTGGCATACGGCCCTTCTACCCGTAGACTCATCGATTTTGCCGACCCTAGCCACTCACTGGGTATCAATCCTGTTGGGCAAAGTGGGGTATTGTTTGATCAGCATTATCAAGACCAAGCCCAGTTGTATATTAATGGCCAGTACATAATGCAGCACTTTAGCGAAGCCGATGTCACAGCCAACACCAAAAGTACTCTGCGACTGGTGCCGGTCAAGTAAAAATAAAGGCGTTATACATAATTTGAGAATAGTGAAAACGTAAAACCCGGTTCCATCAAGGCTGTGAATGATCTTCACAATGGTTTTGCACATTAATTTGTGCATTGGGTGTATCGTTTCCAGGATACACCCAGCTTATTTTTAGCTTAAGGGTAACGCTAAGCTAAAAGCATCAATATGAGCACAATAATTTAAAACCTGATAAAAACTCACTTTACAGACACGATGGATAACATTGAAAATCGATACCTGTGGCCATAAATACTTCCGTATATTTCATCGGTCAATTGGCGACTACGCTATTTATACTGGTTCTAGTTATACTGGTTCTAGTTATACTGGTTCTGGTTCTGCTGGTTCTGGGCCTTCATCTTCGCTTTCATGTTCTTCTTCATCATCTTCACCTAACAAGCTTTCGCTGGAGGCATCATAATTAAAAGCTCCCAAAAAGGTGGTGAATTCATCTTCAGTAACACCACTTTGTTTGACACTGTATTCCTGTTCAAAAAGTAAAATTATCTAGGTTACTTGCTCCATCTTATTTTTTTTCGCTTTACTCATCAAATTAACGATAAAAGAACTAGAGCAAGAACACCCACCCGCTGCTTCATGAATATCGATAGTACCCGTATGGGCACCATTAGTTTCCATCTGCTGTGGTGAAAAATAGCGAATTTTGTAGTTGTCTGACCAACAGTTTCTTGCCCGCGTACCTTTTTTGAAAAAGGTTTCCTCAAAATAATCATCAGGTATATCAGCGTAAGGATGTTGTGACGCCCAAACGGACACTTTGCCCTTTGTAGTAAAAAGTAACCCTTTTTCAGGAATGGATTTATTGTCTTCGTTCATGGGGAAAATGACTGCCAGTGACTAGGTATTAGCATATTCTATTATAGTGGTAAGGGAATAGCGAAAAAGAGGTCGCTTTGATAAAACTAGAAATGCATTATGGAGCTTATCTTTTTGGGATATGAGGGTAACCAATTAACACTTTGGCCAGGACATGAGGCATTCATTATTATAATTTTAGAGAGGTATATAAGCATCAGAGCTGAGTCTATGTCATTTAAGAGGTAGTTATCTCAGTATTGTGTTTATCTAAAATGGCTTGTAGCTCGCCTGAAGCTTTTATTTGTTTGATTTCCTTATTTATCAAAGTTAAGAAGCCTTAATTCGTCGTTAAACCGCTATTATGAATGCTACCAGAATTTATAAGTAAGCTGGAAGAAATTCAGTTGTTCACAATATGCATTTCATGGGCAATGATTGGTTAGAAAGCTTCGCGACTTATTTAGAAACGCAACAAAGCTTGCACTAAAACATAAAAGGGAAAAACATGTGGGGGTGAATTTTCGGTTAGCTAACGGTAAAAAATATGGCAAAGCCTCTCACTTTTATAAAGATTTAGGCTTTTTCATATAGCCAGCGTGAAGGGTATACAAGGTAAGGTGCTTATGTAAAATTCACTATACATTAAAATAATTCACTGCAAAAAAAAGGCAAACACAGCACATAAAAGCACACTAGCTGCTAAACAGTTAGACTGATATCTAAATGCTCCATAAATATTGCAAGCCGACGTAAGCCCTCTTCGAGTTCAGATTCTGCAGAGGCAAATGACAAACGCACATACTGGTCGCCTTGGTATTCACCAAAATCATTGCCTGGTGTAAGCGCAACATGAGCTTCTTGCAATACTCGTTCACAAAAGGTCATAGCCGAGAGTCCAGTGGGACTCACATCGATGTAAACATAAAAAGCACCGTCAGGGGAAACCGGCACATGCAAACCACATTTTTGTAATCCAGTCAGCACCAGGGTTTTTCGTGTAATTAGCGTTGCCCGTCGTAACTCGCACACAGCAATAGAGCTTGGGGTAAAACATTGTAAAGCGGCTTTTTGCGCTAAAGTCGACGGACAAATATAATAATTCTGCGCCAATCTTTCCATGACTTCGACTGCACGCTCAGGCACCACACACCAACCTAATCGCCAACCTGTCATACCAAAATATTTAGAAAAACTATTAATCACTAAGGCCTCATCATCGAATGACAATACACTCATTGGCTGTGAATCGGCAGAGCCATGGTGCAAGTTAAGATAAATCTCATCAACAATGCGCCATGCCCCTTTGCTACGAGCAAATTGGCACATTGCGGCTAGTTCATCTGCCGCTATGGCGGTTCCTGTGGGATTAGAGGGAGTGGCTAACATTAAGCCGCGCGTGCCTGCCTGCCAGTGTTGTTCAAGCAACGCCATATTCAATTGAAAGTGCGAATCTGCTTGGGTCGGCACCAATTGCACCTTGCCACCAAAACTTTTTATAAATTGTTTATTACAGGGGTAAGACGGATCAGCCATGATCACCTTGTCACCTTCATCCACAAAGGCGGCCGACAGTAGCAATAAGGCTGCAGATGCCCCTGCTGTGACAACAATACGCTGTGGATCGATTTCAATTTGGTGGCTTGTTTGATAAAAGCCAGCAATAGCAGCACGTAATTCGGGTAATCCTAATGCCGAGGTGTATGGCAGAGGCGCATTGATCGCAAGGTCTTGCATGGCAAGTAACACGTCAGGCGGCGCACCAAAATCAGGCTCACCTATATTCAATTTAACAACGTGCTTGCCTTGGGCTTCCAAACGGGCTGCTTTTTCACCAAAGGCCATAGCAAAAAAGGGGGAAATGGCTTGCGCACGTTGTGAATATTTCAAATGATACTACTCAACTTTCTGGAAAATAGTGAAAACGAATACTTACTATTTTGCCATCTGTAGAGGTGTAAAACACCTTTTAAATACTTTGGAGATTTACATCAAATTAACGAAGGCATGCATTACCTAAAATACAAATAACCCAAATGAATTGAGCTGGCTTTGTCATTATCAAGATGCCAATAACCTCAGCGTAGTGTGTTAAATAACAAAACCATGACCTAGGGTAATTTATACTTTCCAATCCGATCATTATGCAAACTGCCCAAATACAGATAACCATCATGTTCACGAGCAGAAGTTATTTCCTTTAAATGCTGACCCGTGGGCTCATGTAAACTTTGGGTGATTTGGCCTTGTTCATTCAAAGCCAAAACTAAACCGTAAGGCTGGGGTTTAGGCCATAAAGCCTTGGGCAATTTGGACATTTGAGTTTTTAGAAAAGGAAAAGCATGGAGTGTATCCAACACGTTATTTCGAACCGTAAACAGAGCTAACCAAAATGTGCCTTGACCATTACTGGAAATGTTATCGGGAAATCCTGGTAAATTATCAATGAAGATATCTTGCGTGCCTGCTTGGGGTCCCCTGAGCCAATATCTGACAATCCTGTAGCGATAAGTCTCATTCACTAAGAGAAAGTCTTCTTCTTGAGATAGAGCGACCCCATTTGCAAAATAAAGCTCGCTCAATAACACCTTAATCTGACCATTATCCGGATGATAACTAAGAAGTCTGCCATAAGGTTTTGATTCTAAAAGATCATAAAGATGTTCGCTATGACCGTATTTGGAGCTCGCATCTGTAAAATAAATAGTTCCATCACTGGCAATATCTAACGCATCGGTTAACTTAAAGGGGAGGTTATCTGCTGACGCAGCCAGCACAGTTATTTTTCCTTGAGGATTAATCGACAGTAGCCCTTTATCCGCATCGCAGACAATCAAATTCTCATTTTTATCAAATTGCATACCCAAAGGACGACCATAGGTTTCAGCAAAAACATCCAGCTTGCCATCTGACGTTAGCACCATAATCTTGCCGTCTTGTGTGCCCCCATAGATTCGGCCTTGGCTGTCCACCGCCACCTCTTCTGGTCCATCGATTTCACCTAGGGCTAAAAGTTCTGCTTTCTGTAACAGCTTATTTGCTGTCAATACGCCGGAAAGTTCAAGAGGCGGAGAAGGTGCATAAGCTACTGGCGAAATAGGCGCGGAGATGAAAACAACCATGAGAATTAAAATGCCTAGTGTTCCGATTAGGCCAAGAATCAATTTATTCATACCTTCTCCATTCTTTTTACAATTAGGTGTACACAATTTTAAGAATACTGTTGATAAAATAATTTTATTGATCAAATCGCCGTGACGACGAAGTTGTTAGTAGGGCTTTCGCTTCATTAATATAATCTTCATAGTGAGACAACTAAATGGCTGATACTAAAAGTAATAGCATAACCCAATTCTTGAAAAAACCTGAGCGTATAAAAAAAGTAGTGAGAGGTGTTTTTATACTGATATATATACGGATAGATATACGGGTAATGTCTTGTTTGCATGACAGCCTCGTCGTTTCAACGAGCTGCGTGGCCTATTTTGCTCTGTACCAAAGTAAAAAGTCCGCAACATACTGTCATGTTGGGAAACACTTGACCGCTCTAGATTCACTCTTGAACCTCTGTTTTCAAGCTCCTTCTAGCGTAATAGACGGTGCAAATTGTTCCAGACAATTTGTGTGAAATACATCCCTGTATTTCATCGCTTCGCAACCATGCTATAAGACGCATGTTCCTCCTAAGTGGCAATAGCAACATAGGGCAGCTTTAGCTAGCCTTCAAATAATGTGAACAACATAAATACTATGAATAAATTTGTTCTAAAAATTTGTCTAACCACCAAATACAAAAAAGCCCCGCTAAATTTATCAGCGGGGCTTTTTTGTATTTGGCGGAGAGCGAGAGATTCGAACTCTCGTTAGGTTTAACCCTAAACACACTTTCCAGGCGTGCGCCTTAAGCCACTCAGCCAGCTCTCCAAAACTTTTAAAATCTTAGCCTATTTACTTCAGTTAATTTTATTTAACTTGGTGCTTGGCCTGCACCTTGGTTTTTCTCCTTTGCAGCCTGTTAGCGCTTGGCGATTTAAATCGCTCCCACAAAAGAGGCGCGTATGTTAGGTAAATCCGCTTGGCTGCGCAAGTAATAACTGCACCCAAACAGTTGATGTGGTGATTTATTGGTCATATACCCGCGAATGCCACAAAAAATGCAGCTAACTGAAAATAATTAGCTTATTTATTATGGCAAGACTATCTTGCCGTTGATCACCATGATGCAGTCCATACCGGCATTTTGGGCGGCTTGACGGCCTACTTCAGTGTCTTCAAACACCACGCACTCATGTGGCTGTAAGCCCATATTTGTGGCTACGGTAACAAAAGTTTCACCGTGGGGTTTGCCGTGAGTGACATCAGAAGCAGTAACAACGGTGTCAAGACGTGCTAACAAGCCGGTATCGCTTAGCATTTGAATTGCGTTATTTCGCTCCGCGCCAGTACCGACTCCCATTTTAAGTTTACCTTGGTAAGTAAGCATTACTTGGTATGTATCGTCGACAATGCTTGGCTTATCTTTAAGATCGAGAAACGCTAAGCGTTTTGTTTCGCTGACTTCGTCTAAGTCATGGCTCAAACTATGTTTTTCATTGAGGTGTTTAACAATGTCTCTGGTGGGCACGCCGCCAAGGTTATGTATGTATTGTGAATCAAAAGGATAAGCATATTTTTCGCAGGTTTTTCGCCAAGCTATGCCGTGTGCACTCATTGAGTCTATTAAGGTTCCGTCCATATCAAACACTATCCCTTTGTAGTGACTTAAATCTGGCATTACACACGCTCCTAATTATTAAAATACTACAAATATATGTGGGATATAAAGATAAAACCCAGCTATAGCTGGCTTTTATCTGACTAATTGATGTACATCACAAGCCAAAACAATGGCACTAGGCATTACCCGTCACTTTCATTTTTAATTCAGCTGAAAAATCAAGCATACGGTTTAAAGGCACTAAGGCACGTTGACGCATGGCGTCATCAACAAAAATTTCATGACCTTTGCTATCTGTTAATGATTGGTGGATAGCGTGTAGGCCGTTCATGGCCATCCATGGGCAGTGGGCGCAGCTTTTGCAAGTGGCACCGTTGCCGCCTGTTGGGGCTTCTAACAATATTTTACCTGGTGCGGCTTGTTGCATTTTGTAAAAAATACCACGATCGGTGGCCACAATAAAATGGCTATTGGGCAAGGTTTTTGCTGCATTGATCAACTGAGTGGTTGAACCAACAGCATCAGCCAAAGCGACCACACTGGCAGGTGATTCTGGATGCACTAAAACTGCAGCATCAGGATAAAGGTGCTTCATGTCTAACAGCGCATGAGCTGAAAACTCGTCGTGAACGATACATTCACCTTGCCACATCAACATATCTGCGCCGGTCTGCTTAGCAATATATGCACCTAAATGGCGATCCGGAGCCCAAATGATTTTCTCACCTAATGCGTCTAGATGCTCAACGATTTCTAAGGCAATACTTGAAGTGACTACCCAATCAGCACGGGCTTTTACCGCAGCTGAAGTATTGGCATACACCACGACTTTGTGATCGGGATGGGCATCACAAAAACTTGAAAATTGATCCTCAGGACAGCCAATATCAAGTGAGCACGTCGCTTCTAAGGTAGGCATTAATACTGTTTTTTCAGGACTGAGAATTTTAGCTGTTTCGCCCATAAATTTTACGCCAGCCACAATCAAAGTGTCGGCTTCGCAGTCACGTCCAAACCTTGCCATCTCTAATGAATCAGAAATACACCCACCGGTTTCTTCGGCTAAGGCTTGGATTTCAGGATCAGTGTAATAATGCGCCACTAATACGGCATTATTTTTTTTAAGCAGTATTTTGATTTCCTGAACGTATTGTTGCTGTTGCAGTTGATTCAATGCAACGGGCTTGGCCGGAAAAGGGTACGCAATGGTTTTTACAGAAAATAACTCAGACATATTTTTATGAGGACTAATGGTACTGATAAGACGTCTAAGTATTATACTCATAAGTCATGCAATTAACATATTAACGAGTTAAAGAATATTGACCTAATTTGTAGAAGAAGATAAATACTGCTGGTATCTGGCTCGCCAAAATTGGCTTTCTGATAGGTTATCAGACTGCTCATACAACTGAGCAAAATTAATATGAGCCGAGGGTTGATTAGGTGTAATTTGAAGTTGCCTTTGCCATGCCATTAAATAGCTATATGGAATAAAGCCGGTATCGTGATATTCCATAAACGTGAGCTGCTTAGACGCTTTAAACGCTTGGGTAGAATGATTATCGCAAGTCCTAGCGGTAAATATGCCAGTATTATTTTTCAGACCTATTGACTGCCAATATTGTCGGTCCGCTTTTAATTTTTTTGCCTGTTGAAACACTATGTTAGGTGCGTCGACTCCAGCACATACGCGCTTTGCAAGTGCTTGACTGAGTGGGTATTCATCTATAAAACCTGAGAAGTGGGCTAACTCGTGAATAAACACATCGTAGGTGTCTTGGCGATCAAGAAACATCACACCGTTGTGAACGTTGGCTTTGCCTTTATTGGCAAACATCACTAAATGCGTAAAAGGTAAGCGTTTTAACTTCTCAGCCAGTGACAATAATTGACAGCCTAATCGGCCACTTTGGTGCCAGTTTTCTTCGCAGGCAATATCAACCGGATCAAACCAAGTCATGTCATAGATACAAATAGGCAATGACTTTAAGCGTGGGTCCTGGGCAAAACGTGACCTAAAACTTTCAGCTTGCACTAAGGATTCTAGATCTGCTGTCACAAACAATAGTTTTTGTTTACAGTCACTGGGCAAAGTGGATAGCTGCTGCATAAATTCAGAATTTTGATTTTTATTAAAAGCAGCGGTGTGATACTGATACAACTTAGTTAAAGATTGCAGATCCTCATTCATTTTTTTTGACCCAAGTAATGAAAATACCTGTGCCGACTGTTGGTACTTTTTATCCCGCCAAAGTGCTAGGCCTGCGGCAAGTTGTTGTTCAGCCAGTTGATTAGATAATGGTTTCGAAGAAAGATGATTTTGTTGTGAAGGGGAGATATCCACAGAATAGTGATTAACCAAAAGCCAAACAGGGACCAGCACACAAACTAAGGCTATTCCCCATTTGGTAAATACAGTCATTTTTATTGGGTTTGTATCTCTTTTGTGGCGCTTTTATTGGCTTCATCACGCAATAAATTAAGCTCTAGTCGAGCGTATCGGTGTTCAACGTACTCGAATACATTAGTGCTTAATGCGAGTTTAAAATAGTTTGACGCCACACCTGTGTTGCCTCTTGCAGAGTGGTATTTACCTAAATAAAAATAGGCTTCACATAATCTGTCAGTCAATTGTTGTTGGCTGGTTACACCACTAATCAATGAGTTTAAGAGTTCACTTTCGGTTGTTTTTTCGAGATACAAATCTACTAACTGTGTAGCCCAGTTGTTTTCATCTAAATTTTGACGTTGCTGAGTTAACTCAAGCATCGCTTTTGATTTATCTATTTCACTGGAAGCGAGATAGCTCCAAAGGGCGCGATAAGGATCTGCTGCATTTCTGTTATAAAACGTACCAAAATCACGCACCGCCAAATCGGGGCGCCCACCGTAATATAAGGCAATACCACGGTTTAAAAATGCAAACTCCATATCTGGGTTAATATCTAAGGTAGCATCAAAGGCTTCGTAAGCTTGGATGAAATTCATTTGCTGGGTGTAATGTACCCCCATAGAATTATAAGCTTCAGCCAAATCAGGTTTTAATCTAATGGCCTGATTAAAATCATATTGTGCCAACCCAGACAAACCGACACTGTCATATAAAGTACCACGCTGATGCAACAGTTGTGCTCTTTGCTCATCCTCTAAATCGGTATTCGCCAAAATATGGCTATAACGAGCAATGGCTAATTGTGAGCGCGGATTCATTGGTGCAGGTTCGGCTAATAACAAGTTGCCCATTTGCCTGTTGTCTTGCGTTGAGCCGCTGTTGTTTGCACAACCAAATAATAATGCACTGAATAAAATGATGATACTGTAATGTTTATGCATAATGAGTAGAGAATTTTTACCTGAAAATAGATTATTTGTATGACTCTCAATTTGAGTCTAGGTTTCACTACAACCCTTTAAAATCGTGAATAAACAATAAGAATTGATTTTCCTAGAATCGCTTATTTCCCTGTAAAAGTAAAGTTGCCCCAGTACCTGTTGTGTTAAAACATGAATTAGACTTGAATCTCACGCCTGAAATAAAGCAAACTATGGGTCGAGTTCAATTTAAAGTCTGATTTTTATGGCACTTGACCTAACCGCCGAACACAAAACACTTTTGGCGCTAGCCATTAACGCACAAAAAAATGCCTACGCGCCTTATTCAAATTTTCACGTGGGCGCCGCTATTCTTGATGAGAATGCACAACACCATGTCAGCTGCAATGTTGAAAATGCCGCTTACCCCCTAGGTCAGTGTGCTGAAGCAGGCGCTATTTCCGCCATGATTGCTTCGGGTAGTAAGCAGATTAAACACATTCTAATCGCCAGTCCAAATGATAACTTTTGCCCACCTTGCGGCGGTTGTCGACAAAAAATTGCTGAGTTTGCAAATGCCCAGACTGAGGTACATTTGGCTACCCAAAATGGTCAGCTTAAAACAGTGAAGTTCACAGACTTACTGCCTTTAGCATTTGGGTTTGATAAAAAATAGCAGGAGTTCACTTAGGGATTTCATTCCTCAATCCAGATTATTGGATGAACTAGTATATTTCACAAAAAAAGCCGCTATCTAAAGCGGCTTTTTAATCCGTTAAGACCCAATTTACAACGACATAGGTTTAAACGGTAAGTCTCTATAACGTTTTCCCGAGGCGGCAAATACTGCATTCGCTAATGCAGGAGCAAATGGCCCTAAACCTGGTTCACCTAAACCTGTGGGTTTAAAATCATTTTTGACGAAGTACACATCAACTCGGGGCATTTCGTTGAGCATCACTTTTTGCCAGCGAATGAGCATCCTCATATATCTCAATATCTGGGGCAATACTGATAATTCTACCAGACCATCCAAGGGATGAGCCCCACTTAACTTACTCACGTTTAATTGACAAAACCCAAGGAAAGTAATCACCAGAGACAGTGCTTTTACTGCCACAATTGGCTAATTTTTGCTTAATCACATCAAATTTACTTGCGAATACAGCTACTCCTAAACTGGAGGGTCCTATCTTAGGATCACTGTTTCGTAATAATCCTTTAGCTGGCAATGTGATGAGGCGTTATGTTTGCAGCGCTTGTCGTGCTGCAAACGCGGCCTTTTGTTCTGGAGTAGCCGCTAACTGATGATGGTCCTTCCATTCATTAAAGGGCATCCCATACACAGCTTCACGTGCTTGATCGTAATCTATCTCAACACCTTGCTCTTTTGCGCCAGCCATATACCACTTTGATAAACAATTACGGCAAAAATCAGCAAGGATCATCAAGTCAATATTTTGCACATCTTTGTTTTCATCAAGATGCTTTAATAATTGTCTAAAAGCGGAAGCTTCGGCAGCGAGTTTTTGTTGTTCGTTCATGTAATACCTGTTTGGGTTGCTTTGTTATGGGATTAATTTTTACGTGGATCGGTGGCAGTCACTTCAATGCGTTGGCTATTATCATCATGGAATGCCAATAAGTTGGTTAAGCCCTGCATGTTATGCAAATTCCTAAACTCTATCCAATCAATTAAACAATATAGACATATGGCAGGGTAGTTCCAACTGGTAAACTGCTGGTTCACCACCATCTGATTTAAGTGCACTAATACCGCGTTAACTCTCTCTTTTTGTAATTTAAAAAACAATTTATCTTCGTCAGCCTGAATATCTGAATTGGATAAAATAAACATTTGCACTAAAGAGTCGTTGGCTGAATCAATGATAGTTAATTGGTTTTCTTGCTCCCAACTCAGTAACGGATCATCAAACTTATCCGTTAAATAACGATAGATGATCCTTGAATCAAAAATGATCTGCGCAGTTTCATCAGTACCATCCTCTAGCATAGGTATTTTCATAGTAGGATTTTTAGTCGCTAGTAGATGTCTATCTTGCTCTACAAAGATCTGCAGATTGACAAATTCATGTTCAGTGTTCGCCAACCATATACGTAAACGGCGAACATAGGGAGAAGTCGTAGAACCGTATAATTTCAACATTAAATACTCCAAAATAATCAATTTCTAACATTGGTTTAGATACTAGAGTGAACTGCACTATGCAGCAAATATAATAGCTTATTAACTGCATTCAGCGACTCTTTATCACAACCTTAGGCGGTTCCACACTCAGTATATATAAAAATGTAAAGCGGACTTAGATGGCAATAAAAAGGACCCTTCGACTAGTACAAGTTACCAAGTATGAAACAGATATCGGACGTTTAATGTTACCCCTTCATCTGTAAAAAAATATTAGGATGTCCCTTTGGGATTAAAATATAAAGACCATTTTATCAATCCCTTAGCCCACATTAACGACCCAAGCAGCGGCAACACCATTACTCTGCCGCAGTCAGTGAGGGATTAACTGATGGCATTCAAATATGAAATAGTATTTGAAATAGTCGATGATAGAAGCTTTTCTACATTTCAAATTGCAAGATTCCCTCCACCGAACGCCATCTTTTTGTCACTTTTGGGTAGGGTTATCTAATATACATTCCCCATTAACACCCAGAAAATATTTATCAACAAGGATGAGCTTAATGTGGAAGGTAGTTGGCCCTAGATGGCCCACCAAACAAGTATGCCCGATACTGAGCCGGTTATTTCTGCCTCGCCATATCTTGACAAGGTATTCTTCGGCCATTGGCATTTAGGCTTGACTCAAGCAACGGTTACTGGTGCTATGTTGACAGCTTTTGCTATCGGTGATGATTTTCCGGTTTGCGGGCATTTTAAAATCGACCGCTCTTTATAATAAAAAAATAATGAACTTGCCGATCGTAAATAAACGAACATAAAAAAGAATAATACCATGCCAAAAAGTTTTCCAAATTATCGGTTGAAAAGTGGATGGAATGCGCTATTACCTGCCCGTGATGTGCAGCCAGCGTTGTTCGGCAAGCTTGCCGCAGATGTGGTTATCATAGGGGCTGGTTTTACCGGTCTGGCCTGTGCGCGACGTTGGCAGCAAATTTCTCCAGATGCTCGGGTTGTGGTTATTGACGCCAGTGAAATTGGTGAGGGGAACCCAGGGCGAAATTCCGGTTTTTTGCTGGATGTTGCCTTAGCTGAAGATGCTAAACCAGATAACATGCAGCGGATGTTGGAGTGTAATCGGCTGACTCAAGAGGCTATGCAATCTATTGTGCGTGATGTAGAAGCGTCTGGACAGGCAGTTGACTTACAACGTGCGGGTACCTATCGGGCAGCGGCTAGTGACGCGGGTGTTAAGTCGCTGGAAAACTACAAATTATTTCTCGAAGGTGCTGGATTACCTTATCGGCAACTGGATCAGGCCGACCTAGAGACCGAGCTGGGTACCCCTTTTTTTAGGTCTGGCTTGTTTTCACCGGATTGCTACCTTGCCCAGCCAGCGTCTGTTATTCGGGCGATACACCAACAGTTGCCAGACTCTGTGACAGTTTATGAGAATACGCCAGCATTGGAAATCAACAAAACAGGAATCAACTGGGTGGTGAATACACCACAAGGCGAATTGACCTGTTCACAGTTAGTCTTAGCCAATAACTCCTTCGCAAAAAATCTGGGCATTAATCGTTCGCGTCTGGTTGGTGTGTATACCTATGCGGGGTTAACGCCCAGATTAAATGACTCTATGCTTGAAACTCTTGGTAGCAACCCTAACTGGGGCTTATTGCCTGCGCACCGGCTTGGCAGCACGTTGCGGCGCACGGCGGATGGCAGGCTATTAGTTAGGTCACTGCACAGCTATGAGCAAGAAATTACAGGTCAAAAAATTCGCCACGAACTACAGGACCGGATGTGGCGTCGTTTCCCCCAGCTTAGAGGTCAAGATTTCGAACATGTCTGGGGTGGTGCTGTAGGGGTTACCTACAATGGTGCCCCGGTTTGGGGTCAACAGGGCCCTGGACTCTTCGCTTCCACGGGTTGTAATGGCGGAGGCACGGTCAAAGGTACTATGTTAGGCGCTACCCTAGCGGATCTTGCCCATGGGAAAACTGTGCCTGACATTGCCTCGCTATTTGGTTCGCCATCGTGGATGCCACCGGATCCCTTGCGCAGTATTGGCTTTCATTTGACTGCAGCCCTAGAAAGTTGGCAGGGCAGACAAGAGCGATAGTTATACCTCTCAGTGGGATACCTCTGCTGTTAAATTCACGTCAGTTTTAAATGGGATATATTATGGAAGTTACAGACTATATTGGCCCTCTGTCATTAGTGCCTGCCGCTGTTGCAGTTATATTAGCTTTTACTACTCGCAATACGGTGTTTTCGTTGGCAGTAGCCTGTCTTGTAGGCGTTCTTGTGGCAGGCGAGGGTTTGTTGGGATTTCCCAAATTGTTAGTGGGGGCACTGGGTACCGAGAGCTTTTCGTGGATTTTATTGTTGGAGTTTTTCATTGGGATATTGCTTGCGTTTTTTCAGCGCACCGCTGCGATAGCCAATTTTTCCCAATTTATTGAACGCAGGAAGATGAATCGAAAGCGTGTTCAATTAATCTCGTGGTTTATGGGAATGTTTGTTTATTTCAGTGATTATTTCAGCCCGCTGTTTGTGGGTTCTACCATGCGAGGTCTATCGGATCGTTACAAAATCTCTCGAGAAAAGCTGGCCTATATTTGTGACTCTACTTCTGCCCCAATCAGCATTCTGGTGCCTTTTACGGGGTGGGCGGTGTTCGTTGCAGGCCTCACAATAGGCATGGGGCCAGTTGCTGATGCAGGTGACGGAATGATGTTTTTCATGGCCGCTATCCCTTTCAATATTTACCCAATACTCACCGTTATTATGGTGGGTCTGATAGCGTCAGGCACAATACCAGATTTTGGTCCGATGAAAACAGCTGAGCGTCGTGCCATGGAAGAGGGCAAGCCAGTGCGCGATGGCGGGCAGCCCCTTATGGCCGATGAGCTGACAGGCATCAAGCCGATAGAGGGGATCCGCACCAGTCTTTTTTGGAATTTTGTGTTACCCGTATTTCTGGTCATTGGTTTCGCATTAATTTCTGTCATATTGACTTCCAGTGCTAAACCTCTGGAGGCTTTTATGTTGGCAGTCTTTGTCTTGGCGATCATTATGCGTATACAGGGTGTGCCTCTGGAAGAGATCACATCCACGGCGATGTCGGGCATTAAGGGCATTATGCCAGCGGTGGTGATCCTCGCTTTTGCCTATGCTCTTAACGATCTTTCTGCTGCACTCAATACTGCGGATTATATAGTTTCGGTTACTGAAGCATGGTTAACTCCTTCAGTGTTACCGGTACTGGTATTTGTTATTTCTGCCATTGTGGCCTTTTCCACCGGCAGTTCATGGGGTACCTACGCTATTATGATCCCCATATCAGTGCCGCTGGCGTTTAGTTTTTCCTCAGACCAGCTTTCGACATTAGTCTACGCAACTTTGGCGGCAACCGCTGGCGGTGGCGTATTTGGGGACCACTGCTCCCCCTTGTCGGACACCTCAATCTTGGCATCCACTGGCGCCGCCTCGGATCATATCGATCACGTGAAGACTCAGCTCCCCTACTCGCTATTGGTGGGTGTGATAAGTGTACTGGCTTATCTTTGGATGGGCATGAGTCTCTAAATAAGGTCGTGGATTTTTAATTTTTACACACTGCCCTGATGAACCTCTTTCTAGCGCTATGGCAGGGGCCAAGGAAGTGAGCCAGCAGCCAATCTGTACTCTTATTTGGGTAGATAATTATTCTCTCTATGAAAATACAGATAGAAGTTGCTACCCTTATCGTGCGCCAAATAGAATGTTATGGTGATGACATGAATCATTTTTGATAAAAATTAAAAGGGAAATAAATGCAAATTTTTAAAACTCAAATTCCAATAAAAACTATTGTATCTGCAGCGGTAGGTCTTATTTTACTGATGGGGTCTATTTACACAGTAAATGAAGGTCATATAGGTATTGTTAAGCGCTTTAGTGAAGCTAAAGAACAGGTGAACCCGGGTCTTCATTTTAAAGTGCCGTTTATTGATAGCGTAGAAGAGATAGAAGTCAGGACGCGCAAAAACGAAGAAAAAATGGCATCAAGCACAAAAGAACAAATGCCTGTTACCGTTAGTGTCTCGGTTAACTGGACGGTCGATAAAACAGCTGCATTAGAATTGTTTAGGCAATATGGTGGCCTCACACAATTTGAAAGTAGGATTTTAGATCCTAGATTCAGATCAGCAACCAAAGACGTGATACCACAATTTGATGCTGAAAAATTAATCCAAGACCGTGCCAGCGCTATCCAAGCCATTGAAGCGAATTTAATTGAAGAGATGAAAGACTTCCCTGTAACTGTTGACAACATACAAATAGAAAACATTCAGCTACCAGCCAAATACCTCACATCGATTGAGACCAAGCAAACTGAAAAAAATCTAGCCGCGGCAGAAGAGCATAAATTGGCAAGGCAAAATCTTGAAGCTCAACGTGATGTCAATACCGCTAAAGCCAAAGCAGATGGTATTAAATTAGTGGCTATCGCAGAAGCTGAATCAATCAGAATCAAAGGCTTAGCAGAAGCTGAAGCCATTACAGCAAAAGCAAAAGCTTTGGGCGATAACCCGCTAATTGTGAAATTAACTGAAGCTCAAAATTGGGATGGAAAATTACCCACCACAATCTTAGGTGGTCAGAATATGCCTATCTTAGACATGCGCACGAAATAGTTAATTGACTCCTTACACTTTTCTGCGTCTATGCGTCAGTTAATTACGATGGGATCTTCAATAGGCAGAATGAAAATACACGTTGTAATTGAATAAATTATTTCACTTTTATACGGTACCATTCGATGACCACTACTTAAGTGGTCATCAAATGCTCTGATTTTGCCTCTATGCTTTACCTTACTGTCTTCAGTAAAGGTTTAGCATCGGCCGCAACCCTAAATTTACGATCAGTTAACCATACATTTACTCCATCTCAATACGCACGTGAAATAGCTTTTGAGTAAAAGACAATCTAAAACTGACAAGCATGCTTTTTCAAAGAAGTTGATGAATAAGAAAACAGTTCAAAATACATTGCTAAAAAAATATGGCTAAATTGCGACCCAGCATAAGTCGATAAAAAGTATCACTTAAAATACATAGCATGACGTATTATTTGTGTTTGACGTCAGCAAGAAAACACCACACATAACTGACTTCTTTCTATCAAAAAATTCCATTGTAAAGTAAGTACACACATACCCTCAACAATCATTAGTTAATAACATTACAATGTGATGTCGCAGCAACCAGCAACCTATGGTGAATGCGCGGGGTGCAGGTTAAGCTTAGTCAGTGAGTTATTTTTACGTTCATCCCGCCTTGCCTTTAACGCCAACATACAAGGAGTAAGCACTAAGGTCAGGACGGTAGCAAAAGCTAAACCACCTGCAACCGCTGTCGCTAATTGTGACCACCACTCTGTGGATGGGCCACCTATATCTACATTGCGGCCGATAAAGTCGATATTGACCTCTGCGACCATAGGCAATAAACCTAAAATAGTCGTGACCGTGGTCATCAATACCGGGCGCAAACGCTGCGCACCAGTACGAAGAATGGCTTCCATGGCAGGCACACCCTCCTTGCGCAAAATATTGTAGGTGTCGATAAGCACAATATTGTTATTCACCACTATGCCCGCTAAAGCAATCACCCCGATACCTGACATCACAATACCAAAGGGTTTTTGAAAAATAAGTAAACCAAGAAATACACCAACAGTCGAAAACAACACTGCACTTAAAATTAAGAATGCCTGATAAAAACTATTAAACTGTGTAACCAGAATAATCGCCATGACAAAAAGAGCGATTAAAAATGCATTTTGAAGAAATGCTGTGGATTCATCTTGTTGTTCATTTTGCCCTTTAACGGATAGATTCACACGAGGATCTAATCCTAAACTGGGTAACATTGCCTGTAATCTTGGCAGCTCAATACTCAATAACTCACCAGGCACTATATTGGCTTCTACAATGATCACTCTTTGACTATCGATATGTCTGATAAGGTCGGTTTTAGGATTTGCGGTACGCTCTACAAAATTAGAGATAGGTACCATGCCTCCTGCCGTTTTCATTCTGAGTTCATCAAGCTTTCCAATAAACCTCGACTCAAGCGGGTAACGCACCAGAATATCTATTTCGTCATCCACATCGTCTGGCCGATAATCGCCAATGTTCAAACCGTTTGTAATTAATTGTACTGTGCTACCCACCAAAGTGGCATCTGCGCCAAACCGCGCTGCATCAGCGCGGTTTACTTTGAGTTGCCATTCAATACCGGGTTTAGATGCGGTGTCACTGACAGAGGTAAATTTTTCATTGTTATCTAATGCTGTACGTATTTTTAGCGCTGCCTCATCTAACAACTCAGGGAAACGGGATGACAACTGAATTTGTAAATCTTTACCTGATTGTGGGCCATTTTGGTCTGGAGTAATTTCGATATCCATACCTGCCATACCTTTGAGCCGAGCCTGCACGTCTTTAAGCACATCGTCAGAATGAGGCCGTAAATGCCAGTCCACCAAATTTAATCTCATATAACCTATTTTATCGCGCCCACCCGTGCGCACATAAAGGGTTTCAATCTCCTGCATATCCAGTAAACGATCTTCGACTGTACGCACCACTTGGTCTTTTTCATAAATCGACATATCACCAGCACTACGCACTGTGACATTGATACCCTGAACGTCAACATTCGGGAAAAATTGTGTACCTAAGCCAGATAATCCATAAGCAGTAAAAGATACAAAGGCGACAACAATTGCAGCTAATAAAATTTTCCATGGATGCTGAATGGCAGCGGCGAGCACACGAATATATTTACCCGTAAACCCATTTAAATTGCGTATATCACCATTTTCGGCTTCAAGCATTTGCTGTTTATCGAACTCAGAAACATACCTAGGCTTGCCAAATACCCCCCCTAACACAGGCACAAAAATCAGCGCCATCAACAATGATGCTGATAACACAGCAATCAAGGTGAATGGCAAATACTTCATAAATTCACCCATCATGCCTGGCCAAAACATCAGTGGCGCAAAAGCAGCTAACGTGGTGGCAGTAGAAGCGATAATAGGCCAAGCCATGCGTTGTGCAGCTTTACTGTAGGCCACTTTTTTGTCCATGCCTTCACTCATACAACGATCGGCATATTCGGTCACCACTATTGCTCCATCCACCAGCATACCCACAGCCATAATCAGTGAAAAAAGCACCACAGTATTTAAGGTGTAACCAAACAAAGAAACGATCAGAATACCTGTCAAAAAAGAACCGGGTATAGACACGCCAACTAAAAGTGCAGTACGTAGGCCTAAAATAGCCAATATCACAATCGCCACCAAAATAACCGCGCTGGATACGTTATTTTGTAAGTCGTTTAGCATCATGTTGACTTCGATGGTTTGATCGCCTGTATAACTTACCCTAATGCTGGCAGGCCAGATGGTTGACTGTTGCGCTGCAGTGACTAACGTTTTCACGTTAGCGACAGTTTCCAACATATTTTCGCCAGGGCGCTTCTTTACTTCGAGTGAAACTGATGGTTCGCCATTTAAACGTGCAAAACTAGTTGGGTCTTTATAAGAACGCCTGACTCGCGCCACATCCTGAAAGGTAATAACACTGTCGCCTTGAATCTTAACAGGTTGCTCCAAAACATCTTTCACTGATTCAAAAACAGAGGGAACTTTAACCGCAAAACTGCCTTTACCATTGTCCATAGTGCCGGCCGGAACCAGCCGGTTGTTAAGGGATAACAAATTCAAGATGTCACCTGAGTCGAGTCCATAAGACTCCATCAACAGTGGATCAACTTCAATCTCAACGATATCTTCGCGATCACCACCAATATCTACTTCCAGCACTTCACTAATGCCTTCGAGCCGACTTTTTAGCTCACGAGCCACTGTTACAAGGGCTCTTTCTGAAACAGGTCCTGATAACACCACCGTTACAGCAGCTTGTTGCCCTGCCATGGTGACTTCATTAATAGTTGGCTCTTCTGTTTCTGAGGGTAATTTTGCTCTGGCTACTGTGACTTTGTCTCTAACATCAGCAAGGGCTGCGTCAGAATCAAGACCAGCAATAAATTCTAATGTGATACTGGCAAAGCCTTCACCAGCCGTGGCTTTCATTTCTTTTACCCCATCAATAGAACGTAACTCGCGCTCCATGGGTTTGACCAACATACGCTCAGCATCTTCGGGGGAAATACCGTCGTGTACGATAGACACATAAATCACGGGGATCGGCACGTCGGGGTTAGACTCTTTGGGGATATTTGAATACGTCACCACACCAGAAACCAGTAACAATACAAATATCATAAGCACTGTTCGGCTGTGGCTTAAGGCCCCAGAAATCATATTGTTCATTGGTTAGCCTTTGAAGAAAGACTATTTGAGGAATTGCGGCCTTCATCAGTTCGCACCACCTCTACCTTGTCACCATCTCGTACAAAACCATGACCTAGGGTAATAATGTCTGCTTGTTGACCCATGCCAGACAACCACACACCTTGACTATCACTCTTAACAATATCGATTGGCACAAATTTCACATGTTCATCTATTACGGTTTTTACGCCTAGATTTCCTTGTTCATCCAGAGCCATCACAGCAGGTGAAATGCGCATGGCCCATGTTGTTTCTAGGGGTAAAGCTAACTCAGTACTCATGCCAGCCATTTGAGTGAAATCTGGATTAGGCACCTCCACTTCTATTTTGAAGGTGTTGGTACCGGGCTCTGAAACACTGGAGATATAACGAATTTTGCCTTGTAACCTATCACCAGACACCATACGCCCAGTTGCCAATTGCTGTGTTTTCAGCCCTTGTACATTTATCTCTGTTACATTAGCGGTGATCACTAAAGGGTCTAAATCGACTAATATGGCGATATTGTCACCTACTTTAAGAAAGTCGCCCACTTCAACAAATCGTTGATTTATGATGCCATCAAAAGGCGCAATTATTTGCGACTTGAATACAGCTAACTGGTACGACACCCTATCCGCTTTTGCCATCTCTAGATTAGCGGTCGCTTGGGCCAAAGCTGTTTGAGATTGATAACCTTGTGCTTTAAGCGATTCTGCGCCTTTGAGCTCCACTTCACGTTGCCTTAATGTCGCTTTTGCAGATTGCAATCGGCTCACAATATCACTTTTTTCAAGGCTAATAATTTTTTGACCTTTGCTAACACGTTCACCTTCTTGAACATGCACTTCTTCAACTAAACCTTTAACCTCGGAGCGTAACGTGGCGATCCTGTCTGGCTCTGTTCTCCCATATAAATTAATTTCTCGGGTAACCTCATCGGCATTAACATGTTCGACCGTGACTTTAACCAATGGTATTGCAGTCCTTTTGGGGTTATCTGAATCATTTTCGTTTTGTGCTTTCAGCATGCCAGAGGCAACCCATAAACAAAGAGCAATAAATATGATCAAGGCAATCCATGCAGGTTGCTGTTTTAGTTTGTTAATGGTGAACGCCATGATTTATCCGAGAAAATTTAATTGAGCGTAATTTAACTTTTTTTTATAGCAAGATCATGGCGAAAAACATCAATTAGGCAGGAAAATTGTTACTAGATGCTTAGAACGTTAAAACACCCCCCCTAAGTGCTACCAAATCATTAAAATTGCATGCCAAAGACTACTTTTTCCCCTAAATATGCTGGATTCTACCCATTTCTTTATAAATAAAATTTAAAAGAAAGTCTGTCTCAAGTTGTCCTTATTCGGCATCCATTTGCTTACGCAAATAAATATGTGATGTTTAATTGAGGGGGTCTTTTAGCTGTGCTGAGAATTCAACTTTAGATATCAAATGTTGTACTCAGAATAAAAAACCGAGTATGACTACAATCATACTCGGCTCATAAGTTGCTCAATAACAATAAAAAAATAGGTCGATAATAGCAGCGCTGATAGAACAGTCCTGTTACCTATTTTTAAGACTAGTCACTGTGCAAAGCATCGATGGGGTTGAGCTTACTGGCTTTTATAGCTGGGAATACCCCAAACCCGACACCCACCAACATGCAAATACTTAAAGACAATATGATAGCAGTACCAGACCAACTTACCGCCCAACCTGAATAAAACCCGATAATCTCAGATAACACCAACCCAAAGAAAATACCTAGTAATCCCCCCAGAACAGATATAGTAAAACTCTCAGCTATAAATTGTTGCCGAATATCGTCTTGAGTGGCCCCCACAGCACGTAGCAAACCAATTTCTTTTGTCCTTTCCATAACGTTTGCAAGCATAATATTCATTATCCCAATACCGCCAACGAGTAAGGAAATACCGGCAACGCAGGCCATGACAATATTAAAAATTTGTTGTGTTTGTTTTTGCTGTTCTAATAATGCAGCAGGAATAATTAAGCTGTAATCATCTAGTCCGCCGTGGCGTAATTTAATTAGGCTATCAATGGCTTTGGCAGCCACAACAGGATCGGTGCCTTTGGCAATATTTAACTTAATACTGTCTAATTCACTGGCGAGTATATCGCTTGAGAATTTTTGTGTACTGACGCTTAAGGGCACAAAAACACGGTAACGGTCACCGCCTATTTGCACACCTTGAAATTCGTTTTTATTACCTGCAGGTGCTTCTAAGACCCCTACAACTTCTAACCAAACATGATTGATTTTAACATACTGACCCAGCATTTCTTCAGCACTGAAATTAGTGCCTGTGAATAACTCATTGGCTGTGTTGGCACCTAAAACAGTCAATTGTGAAATTTTGTCATCATCTTGTTGTGTTAAAAATCTACCAGCGGACAATTGCATATTAGCATTCGTAAAATAACTCACGGTCACGCCCAATGCTTGCGCTTGGCTTTTATTGAAATCGCTGTACATATCATATACGTCAATATTTTTGGAGGCACTATAACCCTCTACAAAAGGTAACGTAGCTAAAGCGGCATTGACATCACCCAAATTCAATCCCAAACTTTCTTCCCGTATTTCAGACAGTTCTTCCTTCTCATAGTCTCTAGCATTCACAATGATGTTATTGACGCCCATAGAGTCTATAAGCTTTAAAGCCTCATTCTCTGCACCCTCGCCAATGTTTAGCATGGCGATGACTGAACCAACACCAAAAATCATGCCCAACATGGTTAAAAATGTACGTAACTTTTGCCCAAGTAACTCTGCAATAGCGTCTTTTATGAGTATTAAATATTTAGCCATCATTAGCTTCCCTGCACTTGTTGTTTTTGCGGCAAGCTTAAGGCGATTACATCGCCATTGCTTAAGCCTTCTGTGATTTCAACAAGATATAAATTTTTTCGTCCGCTAACAACAGCCTGTTTGCTAAATTCATTACCTTCTTGAAGGTATACATAGGTGCTTCCATCTTCAAAGTGCAGCGCTTGTAAAGGCACAACAAGTTGATCGGTAGGCGCCTTTACATGTATTTTGGCAGTTAGTTTTCTACCCGGCTGCATCATGCTTTTATCTTGCTCGAGTAGCGTCACTACAATTTCAAAATAAGTGACTGGATTACCGCGTTCAATGCTTCTTGGAAAACCCGACACATTAGAAATTTCACCGCTAAACACTTTATTTGGAAAAGCGTTTAAGCGGATATCAACTGCTAATCCTTTGGCTAAATCAATCGCATCGTTTGCTTGCACAAATAAAGACGCTTGCATATTGTCTAAATTGGGAATTTGAGCAATAGGTCGGCCCGGAAATACAGATTGTCCGATGGCCGGTTTTTCTCCGCGCCTGTCTTTTTCATATACTAACAAACCTGAAAAAGGCGAGACGACTTCTAAACTGGATAAAGCCTGCTGATGTCTATTAAACATTGTTTCCACACCGGTTTTTCGGATATCCAGCACCGCATTCTCATTTGAATGCTGTTCAACAATACTGGTTTCTTTCCATTCTAAGAAATCATCTTTTGCTTCTAAAAAGTCTCTATTAGCCAGCGTATCTATTATCTCTAGTTGTGAATAAACACGCAGGTCATCAATGGCAAAGCGATCTGTGAAATCAAACTCATATTTCACGAAGCTTTGGTCTGAGTCTATGTCTTGTTTGGTCTGGTTTTGTTGCGCGTTACTTTTAACAATGTCCTGCGCAAGTAACATTAATTGGAGCTCTTCATCGCGACTGTCTTTGAGTATTTGCTGGGCATCAAATCTGGCAATGACCTCGCCTTTTTCAACATAAGTATTTTCGTCTTTCAGCCAAGCAATTGTCATTGCTCTGCGCCCTGGTGTCATAATTTTTTGCGATTGCGCGGCTTCAATTTCACCAAATCCTTCTACTTCAATTGAAAAAGGGGTTTGAATGACCTTATAAAGTGGGATCGAGCTTTGTTCTTGTGAGCCGCATCCGCTTAGGAACATAACGGCTAATACCAAGCTCGGTGTTAAAAATTTCATATTGTTCCCTCTAAAGTATCAACGGTCGCTTTCATTCCCGGCCGCATAATACTAAGCTCGAGCTCATTAAGTGTTACCCAAGCGTCGAACACCCTTTTTTGGTTATTCGTTGACTTGGTGCGGTATGACTGTCCGAGCTCTGTGATTTTTCCGGTAAAAGGACGCTCAGGAAATGCATCTAAAGTAACGCGTACGGAAGCGCCCAGCACGATGTTAGATGTAAACGATTCGTCAAACTCGACCTTTACCGCTATCTTATCTAATGCCGGCAAAGACATTAAACGGCTGCCCCTGTAGACAGTGTCCCCCACTGCTGGCTTTTCATCGTCACCATTTGGTATTAACACGACCATACCTTCTTTGGGCGCCATAATTTTAAGCCTCTCCATACTAAGTTTGAGCTCGTCGACTTCAGATTTAGCTTTGGATATTTTAGCTTGTTGAACCTGCTCATTAATTTGCATGGATTTTTTGTGTTGTGCTAAGCGCTGAAGGGCTTGTTTATGAAGTTCTGTCGTAATACCGAATTCTGATTGTTGCTTTCGTCTTTCAATATCTGAGCGTGAAATATCTGTTATCTCCACTTTTCGTTCGGCGATATTCATGTTTTTTTTGGCTTCAGCTAAATCAAGGTTGAATTCTTCAAATTTTTCCTCATTCGCTAACTTCTTCTGTTCGGCCTCTTTGACTGCGGCATCAAAGTCACTTCGGCGAGTTACCATATTAGTGCGTAAGCTCTGGCCATCAAATTTTAGCAATACGTCACCTTTTTTTACCAGCGCATTTTCTCGGGCAATATATTCTATTTTATATTGCCACATACTTTGAATACTCGGCGCTGAAATAGAAATATTTTGTAATGAAACCAATTCAGCAGGGGCCGAAATAATATTACTATTTGGCTGTTGACTGCCTTGCACTTGAACATCACTGACTTGCTCACCACACGCGCTTAGTAAAAATACACCTGTTGCTAAGGCTAATAAACGTGCTGCTTTAAACATTGCTTGCACTCCCTTTAATTATCGACAGACGAACACTCATACCAGGTAGCAGGCTAATTTCTGGCGCTTTGTCAAAAGTGACGATGGCGGGGAAATATGCACTTTTACCCCACAACGCTTTACGTTCACTTTGCTTCGACAAGCTTGAAATGACACCGCTATATGTTTTATTTGGATAAGCATCTAACACAATTTCAACTTCTATGTTCTCATCTAGTCCAACTGCATCTATCTCATGCACCCAGGTTTCTATTTGAAAATCGCTGGTAGATTGCACGTCTAAGACTTTCCAACTGGCTCTAACATTCATACCAGCACTTAACTTGGTGCCAAACCAAGGATGGGTAGCATAGGTTACCGGACCTGTGACCTGCGCAATGACATTAAGATTGGCTAAAATATCTGTCAAGTAGACAAGCTCTTCTTTGACCCTTAGAATGTTGACTTCTTTTTTTGTGAGTTCAGCACGTCGCTCTTTTAACGCGCGCTGCAATGCTTCTTCTGCCTTAATTTCTTCTACTACATTACGTTGCAAAGCGAGTTCAAATTGGCCTTTTTCAAATGCGGCTACTTGGGCAATAGGCACTGACGCCTCAATCTTAGCTTTTTCTACGCGCATTTTAGCCACTTTTAAGCGGCCGCTTGCATCAATTACGCTTTGCTCTTGCTGAACTTTTAATTCTTCGAATTCAAGTAACAAACGGGCTAAATTTTCTTCATTTGCTATAAGTTGCGCTTGCGAAGCAGCACCGTCAAACAATACAACAGTTTCGCCTTTCTCTGCTGTCTTACCTTCTTCCTCCATCCACTGAATTTGCAACTGCCGGCTACCTGTTGGCGCATTGACAACTTGTTTAGCCGACGAACCTATTTGCCCGGTTAATAATAATTTTTCTGCATGAACCTTTGTGCTGATTAGTACACATGTGACCATCATGCCAAATATAACCATACCGAATATAGCCTTCATTATCTTTCTCCTACTACTTCGCCGTCTTTCATTATAATGACACGTTGTGCGTACTCTGCAATTTCGTCTTCGTGGGTTACCATGATTATGGTTTGTCCTTGCTGGTGTAATTCGGTCAGCAAATCCATGATTTCTTTGGAGGTTTTTGAATCTAAGTTACCGGTAGGTTCATCTGCTAAGATAACGCTCGGTTTGTTAATTAATGCTCTGGCAATCGCCACTCGCTGGCGTTGTCCGCCCGACATTTCAAACGGCTTATGGTTTTTACGATTAGTCAGGCCGACCCTTTCAATTAACTTTAGGGCGCGTTCTTCACCCTCTGCTTCACCTGTATCAGAATACCGCAGCGGGAGTTTGACGTTTTCCACAGCATCCAATTTGGACAATAAATGGAAAGTCTGAAAAATAAAACCAATATGTTTATTGCGTACTTGCGATAGTTCGTCATCGGTCATACTAGCTACGTCTTGACCGTTAAGCTTGTAAACACCGCTATTGGGCGTATCTAAGCAACCCAGTACGTTCATTAATGTTGATTTACCTGAACCCGAACTGCCCATAATAGCCACAAATTCATTTTCTTTTATTTCAATGCTAACGTCGTTTAGGGCGGTGACAACTTCTTCACCGTTTTGAAATGTTTTGTGGATATTAGTCAGTGATAGCATGTCTATTATATTTCTTTATTGATATTGCCCTTTTACGTTCTTTTTGGAGATAAAGATGTCTTTGAGCATGATTAAAAGTAAACGGTACGCAGTATTAAAAATGATAATAAACCATTGAACTTGAATTCAGTACATTAGTTAATTTAGTTTCGTTACAAATTGTTTAGGTTCCAATTTGACACAGCTTTGTTTAAAAAAGGTTAGCTAACTTCAGCCCATTTAAAATTTATCCTATCTTAGATACTCATGCCTCCTTAAAATAATTAGTCGATTAGCATACAGCTTGAAATTTATCTGGGTAACGTTGTGTCCATTGGAGCACCCAACGTGTTAAACAATCTGCGAAGAAAAGGTTATAAACCACATCGAAATGATAAAAACAAAGCTTCTAAAGCACAAGTAATGGCTTGTAATGCTCACTTATCTGGCCATGCCTGAATTAAAATTCCATGCTAAATAATCAGCAGCATAAGGCCCCGCTTCCAAGTCGACTATGGCATTAGCCAATGAAATATTAGTGGGGTTAAGTAAACGTGAATATATCTGATGGGTCGGTTCTTTGCCTTGAAAAGCATCATCCACCCATTCAGTGCATGCATAAACATAAGTCGCAGTTCTAAACACCACTGGCGTGGCTGAAAACAAAGCAGTGACATTATCAAACAAGGGATAATGACTTTTACTCACTTGGGAGCCTGATTGTTTACTTAAACTTTGATAAGTATCACGAAACGGGTTTTGTAAAGTATCAAGAATTTTAGCTATCTGAAAAGACAAAAACTTTTTAGCGTTAAAATAGGCCACTTTGTTTTCTTTACTCAGGCCTTCAAAGGTATCACTGGTGATCTGCCAAAGTTGCTGCATGTTGGCTTGTGTATAATACAAATATTGTGCCGTATTAAACAAAGCTTGACCATACTCACTCTCTTTTTCGATACCAAAGTGAGCCAATTGTTCGTCTGTTAGTTCATCGATTGTGGTAGCTTGTGTAGTGTTTCTTTTTGGCGATAGAATTTTTGCCTGTTACATGACTTCAAGGTCAGTTATATTTTTGGCACTCATGCCTATATCTCTATGGATAATAATCTGCAATAACCAAGAATAACCGAATTTAATTCAATCTTAACGCCTTATTGACAAATATAATTCATTTAAAAAACAAATCAGTAACTTAATCTTTACATGGTATCTATTTAACTTATGCATAACGTAGCCATTTTGAGTCGTGATTCAGCACTCTACCTTACATTACTGAAAGCTGAGCAGTTGCCGCACCTAAAACTAGTATTAGTTGATAATAACGCGGCTGATTTTGATTATTCACAGGTGGACATTTTATTGGGCGATCCTGATATAACTGCGCAAGTTATTAGCCAATGCACTGGATTAAAATGGCTACAATCTACTTGGGCTGGTAACACTCCCCTTTTTGCCTTAGATAAAATCGATTATCAACTGTGTGGGGTGAAAGATGTCTTTCAGCAAGCCATGCAAGAATATGTATTTGCTTACCTGCTGTATTTTTCTCGTAATGTGGCTGGTTTTAATCAGGCGCAGATAAACAAGACATGGGCAGCACCGACTTATGGTTCGTTAGCGGGGAAAACCTTAGGCATAATGGGTGTAGGCAACATTGGTCAAGCTGTTGCCAAGATGGCTAAACACTTTTCGATGAAGACCCGTGGTTATACTAGAACTAGCAATGGCTGTGAATATATTGATCAATATTACACTTGCAACGATGCACAAAATTTTGCTGCTAATCTAGATTACCTGGTGTGCCTGTTACCTCAAAGTAACGCGACGACAGGACTAATCGACAGCACATTTTTATCTTACTTACCCACACATTGTGTAATGATCAATGCTGGACGTGGTGCAACAATAGTGGATACCGCACTAATCGAAGCGCTAAAAAATAACACACTTCAAGGCGCGGTGTTAGATGTGTTTGAGCAAGAGCCATTGCCTCAACAGCATCCATACTGGGAGTTAGACAACCTCTTCGTCACACAACACACCGCTGCAGAGTCATTGCCTGAAGATATTTTTCCACTATTTAGTAACAATTATCGTAGATATATCAAGGGGGAAACACTTCAAAACGTTTTAGATTTTGCCAAAGGATATTAAAAAACTGCCTTCGAAGGACAAAATTATCATCACTATATTGACAAAATTTACAGCTTAGATGTTGGAGTGGAGTTAACTTATCGCCAACACATAGATGTCAGCGATATTCAAAGTACTGCAAACCAAAAGAAGCTAGTTGTAATTGAGGCTGTATTTCAGCTTAGTGCCGCTTGTCTAATCCAATAAGCTTGCTGAAAAATCTGCCATGTCGTCTGGCAACATAGGGTTAGTTAAAGTCAGTATCTGTCTATTTCGCAAGTTGAGTCGCTGAGCAACATTACCATGATGCTGACTAAAGAGTGTTGCATGTTCGCCACTCAAGCTTATCAATTTAAGCCCCTTGCCTATGCGTTCTGCCAAGACAGGTTTGCGGGGGTTAACATAAAAAACCAATGGAAAAGGGTAATAGAACATCAGAGATGGCTCAATACTAATACCACCGATGGGAACAGCGCGATGCTTAAATATCTCCTCGATTTCATTCACCCCTAAGGCCACATAATCGAACGTACCATTGTGTAATAACGTAAATAAATTCTCTAGGGATCCCTGTTCAATAACCTTGTATCGATTGTGACGAAACAGGTCAGCATCAGCCCAAGTGTGAGGAATACCGATAGATAAGGCTTGGAGCTGTTGGGGTTGTTTAATCCGAGCGAACTTAGCTAGAGACTCGTCTTTAACTAAAAGCAATCGGTAACCCAGTAATCCCTTGGTAAGCGGTTGATGGATCACTAACTTTTTTTTATCTTTAAATTTCACATTTCCGGCTACAGTGACCAGAATATCGGCGCCCTCATTAAAAATATTAGCTTCGTCATCAGCGCTAGGATAATCCGTGTTATGCACTTGCACGTCCACTGAACCATATTCTTGCTCAGTAGCTTTTAGACATGCTTGAAGCAAAGCTGTTTCGTAACTCTGCCTTGCTGGGGATTTATTACCATTCCAAAAAACTACGTTTTGCATCCGCTTAGTCCTAACAATGACCCGATTGGCCGATTTACGCTTTGTTTGTCTACGCAATGCTCAAGACGTAGAATACAATTTATTCATCAAAAAAATTTATTTAATAATATTTTTTATCAATTTATGGACACATTATGCAACTTCATGTCGTTATGATCTCACGTTTACTTTCTTCAATGTTATTTTTGGCCCTGAGCAGTTTACTATTATCATGTACCAATGCTACTAAAACCCCTTCAGTGGTAAAAATAGTCAAACACAACAATCAATATTCTATTACTGTAAATGGCCAACCTTATGATGTAAAAGGAGTGGGGCTGGGCTACAAAGATGATGAAACAGTCATAGCCTTAAAAGATGCAGGAGGTAATTCTTTTAGAACTTGGGAATTAACTCATATCGAGCAAGAATTAGCCATAGCAGAAAAACTGGGGCTGATGGTTGCAGTAGGCATACCAACAGGTAAAGAATTACTAGGCTTTGATTACAACGACAAAGAAGCTGTGGAAAAGCAGTTTCGACGTGTTATCACTGCCGTCGAAAAATACAAAAATCACCCCAACATATTGTTGTGGGTGATTAACAACGAGCCTAATTTATTATATGACGAACAAGGACAATTAAAAAACGTTAACCCTAAGGTTTATGCTGCTATGGGTGACATCATTGATCATATTCATAAAATTGATCCCAATCATCCTGTTACTTTTAGTCTAGCGGGAAACAATCCAAAAGATATCGCGCTGGTACTAAAGCATGCACCAAATATCGATATTTTGTCTGTGCAGAGTTATGGCTCCTTAGTCACATTACCTGACAGTATCGTCCAAAGTAACGTAGATAAACCTTATATGGTGACCGAGTTTGGCCCTATGGGACATTGGGAATTACCCTCCACACAATGGGGTCGAGAAATTGAAGAACCTAGTGCAGTCAAAGCTGCAGGTATGGCCAAACGGATGCAAGATGTCATCCTTGATGATAAAACAGGTAAAATCATTGGTTCATTCGTATTTTTCTGGGGGCAAAAGCAAGAGCGTACACCTACTTGGTATGGCATGTTTAATGAGTCGGGTGAACAAACTGCAAGCATAGATGAACTGACTCGTATCTGGACTGGGCAATACCCAGCCAATCGCGCGCCACAATCTAAGTCTATCACCATCAATAATATTCAAGCTGTTGAAAGTATTAAATTAAAACCTGAACAACCTGCCACAGTCAAAGTACAAGTTTCCGATACACAAGGCGACCTACTAACGCATCAATGGGTATTGATGAATGAAGTAGAAACTCGCAGCCAAGGGGGGCACTTTGAAGCAAAACCTGCAGCATTGTCATTGCAAATACTCGCATCTGACGTTCAACCAGATCATGTTGAAATGACATTTAATCCACCAAGTGAAAATGGGGAATATCGTTTATTCCACTACGCTTATGACGGAAAAAATAAAGTGGGTAATGCAAACATTCCGTTTATGGTTGAAAATTAGTTAAATAACCTGAACTCATGATGAATAACTGTCCCTTGTAATATACATCCTATCAAGGGACTGGCTATTAAATTACCGCCAATTCAGGACAGTCATCACTTATTGCCAATTTTTGGGGTTCGCAAAAAGGGCATATATCATTTCTGCTTTGGTTATTAATAAGGCTGCAAAATCTTTGCGTAACGGGTCGTTAGTATTGTTTTGCAAAATTTGTTCAGCTTGAAGCTGCCAACGCATTGAAAACGCTCTAAGCGTATCTTTAGCATTTTTTTCTGATGCATAAGGTATGGCGTCAGCAGGCAGATCACCACTTATTACCCAATAATATTTTCCTTCAGTGGATTTTATTTTCCAAACAGCAACATAGGGAGCCAAGTAGCGACTTTCCTCTGTCACAACACTGTCGAACAACACACCTTGTTCTGCCAAGTGTTTATTAGCTCTTTGATATTGCTCTCTAACCCATTCGGATAATTGCTCTTGGCTGAGTTCTTCTGACGCCATAAATACTAAACCTTTGATAATAAAGCTTAGATTTTATCATATACTCAGAGGTTGGGTTAATAAGTCAAAGATTAATTGGAAACTTTCCATTATCCTTGAATAAACCAACACCACTTTACTATTTTGGATCTCATATGTCAGACTCTCAGGGGATGAATACCCCAAACGATATTGCTCAGTTCACGCCAGAACAACGTCTTTCTTATCTAGTAAAAGAATGCATCTCACATAAACAAGTATGGATACTAACCGACCAAGACGGTTGCGTGATGCTGAATACAGAAGATGAAGATTGCACCCCCGTATGGCCAAGTGAAACATTTGCCCAAGCTTGGGCTACCGGAGAGTGGTCAGCATGCGAACCTAAGGCGATTGATTTAAAAACATGGCATAGTCGCTGGACCCAAGGGTTAGAAGACGATGATGTGGCCATTGCGGTTTTCCCTAGCGAAAATGAAGAAGGATTAGTGATTTCTGCCCAAGAATTTGATTTTGAATTAAAGACAAAAGCAAAAAATTAACCCGTTCTTTGCTTATTACTATGCTTCAAGAAAAAGCCACAGTCTAGACAAAAATATCCACCACAGAGTGCCCACTTTCACAAAGAAATAGAAATTTCATTAGGTTATTTTTTTTTGTGTCCTTTTTCCTCTGTGGTTCAGATCTTTCGCTGTTTTACTTTAGCTACTTTATTTTTGCTCAAACGTCTCAAACTGGTTGGGTAAATAGTCAACCAATCTGCCAGACAACCCAACGTAGATTTTTAGCGTTTGTGGGAAAGATAAAAATATTTTTGGCAGTATATTAAGCAACTGGTCATTACCTCTATTTTCAGCTTGCTTTACCGCTAGTGGGATATCTGCGAAAGTAGAAAACATATATAAGCAATGGCTTAAATCTTTTTGAAGTGGCTGCATCTGTGTTGCGTCACTCACTTGCATTTTATTCCAAGCATGTTGCCAGACTGATTCAAGTTGACTGTGCCCAAATAGCATACCTTGGCACCATGTGGCTACTGAACTTTGCTTTTGACCGTCCTGATTAAATGTCACCCCCATGGGTAAGAATATCTTTTCTTCACTCATACTTTTCAGCTGTATTTGCAATATTTTCATCAAGATATCGGTGAGGTTATCTGCTTGTTCAATGCTAGTCAGTTGATGACTCGTTTTCATCACCCAAGGTAACCATTTTTCGGGCATAGGAATTTCAGGTGCTGCCGCGACCGCGAAAACAACGCCTTGAATAAAGGCATAAGGATGCAGTACACCGAGTAATTCTTCGGACTCACATAATTAATGCAGAGAGGCATGTGTGGATGATTCATATTTTTGCATAATCTAAAATGATTAACCTTTTGCCTTGTTGTGCTCAAAATATATTGATCTCGTTCTATGGGTCCAGATTAACAATTGATACTATTTATTCAAAAAAATGATTGCATACCGCTTTAATTGTTATAATATAACATTACTTTATAATTTTACCTTTAGTGACATATGCCGTTTAATCTATCAAAAATCTCCCTACTTGTTTTAGCCGTTATAGCCAGTCGACCTGCTTTGTCAGAAGATAAACTAACTCAAAAAGATGAAAATGATATTGAAAAATTGATTATCACGTCCTCTCCACTTGGACGTTCAATTTTACAGTCCTCCACCCCTGTTTCTATTTTAAGTGGCGATGAATTAGAAAAAAATCAAAGCGCCACCTTAGGCGAAACACTCAAGTCTGTGCCGGGAGTAAATAGTACTTACTTTGGCCCTGTGGCTAGCAGCCCAATTATTCGTGGTTTGGATGGACCAAGGGTAAAGGTCCTTCAAAACGGCATGGACAGTTCTGATGCATCCCGTGTTGGCCCTGATCACATAGCCACAACAGAAACCTCTACTGCCACTCAAATAGAAGTATTACGCGGCCCTTCAACATTATTGTATGGTAGCGGTGCAATTGGTGGCGTAGTCAATGTGGTAGATAATCGCTTACCTAAAACTCGTCAAGAAGGACTAAGCGGAAGAGTCAGTGCTTTGCATGACACCGTTTCAAACGAACGCACAATATCGACAGATCTCAACAGCGGAAAAGACAATTTCGCATGGCATCTAGATGCATATAGCCGTAAGACGGATGATTATGATGTACCTGAGTTCACACTTGATGACGGTGATGTAGTGGACACATTAGAAAACTCTGACATAGACTCCCAAGGCTTTACCATAGGCGCAGGCTGGATTGGTGATGATGTATCCTTATCATTTGCATATGGAAGATTAGAGACAGATTACGGTATTCCAGGTCATGCTCATGGAGACCATGAGGAAGAAGAAGAGGAGCACCATGATGATGAAGAACACACAGAAGAAGAACATGATGAAGAAGAATCAGTCTTTGCTCGCATGCAACAAGACCGCTTCCAGTCAATAGTTGATTGGAAAAATCTAACTGGCTGGTTCACAGAAGCTCACTGGCATAACGCCTATACGGATTATCAACACAGCGAAATCGAAGAGGGAGAAATAGGTACAACCTTCGAGAATGACTCCTTAGAATCACGTCTGTGGGCAAAACATGCACCTATTAACGGATGGGCAGGGGTGGTAGGTTTACACTACACAAACGCAGATTTTTCTGCAGTAGGTGAAGAAGCTTTTACTCCCTCAACCGAAAGCACCAGCAGCGCATTATTCGTATTGGAAGAAAAAACAATTGGCAACTTCTTGTGGCAATTGGGAGCAAGGTTAGAGCATGTTACACATAATCCTGACAATGTCTTTTTCAGCGATAGTGAAGTGGACGCTAATTTTGAGGACTTAAGTTATACCGCAAATAGCCTCTCGGCAGGTTTTGTTTACCAACTAGCAGAGAATCAATCTTTGGCGGTTAATCTAGCTCACTCTGAACGTGCACCTTCATCGGCTGAAATATTTTCAAATGGCATTCATATAAGCACCTCAACCTATGAAGTGGGTGCGGGTTTTAATTTAGTCATCGATGACTCAGATCCTGATGATATAGAGTTTAGCCTTGTTCAATCAAATCAGTCGGTAAAGAAGGAAGTATCTAACAATCTAGATATTACTTACCGTATACAAACTGAACACCTGCATGCCAACGTGAGTGTGTTCTATAACCAAATTGATGACTATTTGTTTCAGCAAAACACCGGCTTAGAATTTCACGACGAACATGATGAGCATGACGAAGACCATGATGATGATGACCATGGTGACGAGCACGAAGAGGAAGAACATGAGTCTGACGAACACGAAGAGGAAGGTTTGCCCGTATATGTTTTTAATCAACAAGATGCTGACCTATATGGTTTTGAAGCAGATATCGATTGGCACTTAAATGATAACCTGCGTGTTAGTGCTTTTACTGACTATATCCGAGCAAAATTAAGTCATAGTGATGATAAAAATACTAACTTACCTAGAATTCCATCTATGCGTTTTGGTGCAGAGTTGCATTGGGAACAAGACAACTGGCATGCTGAGCTTGGCGCCACACATTATTCAAAGCAAAGTAAAATTGCCGAATTTGAGACACAAACCGATGGTTACACCTTAATCTCAGCAGCGTTTAATTATTATATAAGCTTGAATAGTGCAGACATGACGTTATACCTCAGGGCTAATAATCTAACCAACGAACTAGCAAGAGTACACAGCTCGTTTCTTAAAGATGATGCTCCCTTGCCTGCTCGTTCGTTCATACTAGGTGCTAAAGTGAGTTTTTAATATCGGGCTAGCACCCAGCTTTAATTAATTCAATGGCGCGCTCTAGTTCTGAGCGCGGGCAACCAAAATTAATACGCACACAGTTTTTATCGCCAAAATCTGCCCCAGGAGACGGGCCGACACCTAAATCCTCAAAGTGTTTTTGAGGATTTTCAACGCCTAAACCACTGGCATCAATCCAAGCTAAGAATGTTGCTTGTGGGGGGAGTAACTTCAGTGCACTAATTTTAGCGATTTCAGTAGCCAGATAATCTCTATTACCACGCAGGTAACGTAAAAAGGCCTGATGCCAATCATCACATTGTGTAAAAGCTGCTTGAGTGGCGGTTAAACCTAACACGGTTACCCATGGCACCATCGCTTTAGCAGCAAGGTTAAATTTATGCCTAGTAGCGGGATCCTCAATAATCGCAAAAGACGTGCCTAAACCTGCCACATTAAACGTTTTGCTAGCTGCCATAAGTGTAATGGCTTCACCTTTAAAGCCTGCTAATTTCCCAGCTGGAATATGTTTAGCATTCTCGTCTAAAATGATATCGCAATGAATTTCGTCTGAACACAACATCACATTATTGCTAATACAAATATCAGCGATACGTTCTAGTTCTTGTGACGTGAGGACTGAACCAATCGGATTCATTGGGTTACACATTATAAACAACTTGCATGCAGGATCGGCAGCTTGTTTTTCAAGCTCATCAAGGTCGATTGTCCAACGACCATCGACCTCCACTGAACCAATGTCGACCTTAATCAAATTATTGAGTTTAGGCGCAGCAATAAGTGGTGGATAGTTTGGCGTTTGAATCAATACTTTATCACCCGGCTGGCAAAGTGCTTTGCAGGCCACATTAAATGCTGGCACCACACCCGGTGTCCAAACAATCCAGTCAGGTGAAATACTCCAATCATATTGGCGCCCTAACCAATCTACTACGGCTTGATTTGCCATTACATGGTCATTGGGCAGTGTATACCCCATCAAACCATGCTCGGTACGCTCTTTAAGGGCATCTAAAATAGGCTCCGCACACCTAAATTCTGTATCCGCTATCCACATGGGCAAAATATCGCGGCCTTTATATCTTTCCCACTTGAGTGAATAACTGGGTGTTCTATCAATAATATTGTCAAACTGCATGTAAGATGTCACTTAAATTGAAAAAGTTAAAAATGAAAAGTAACTTTATTAGCCGTTAGCGTCACGGATAAGTCGCTCGACTTTAGTTAGTAGTTGATGAGTATGAAAAGGCTTTACAATAAAGTCGGTTGCGCCCAACCGCATAGAATCAACCACTAACTGTTTTGTAGCATTAGCAGTGATCATCAAAAATGGGCATTGTGAATTGATCTTGCGAAGCGCTGCGAGTATCTCTAAACCACTGACTTGAGGCATTAACCAGTCACATATCACCAGTGAAATATTTTCTATACTGGCACTTTTCACATACTCTAACGCATGTTTGCTGTCAGAAAAAACGTAAATTTCTCCCGATGTCACTTCTTCAAGAATGGTCTGAACCAATTCTAGCGTTATCTTGTCATCGTCGATGACTAAGATGTCAAAGTCGTACATCGATTACTCCTTAATAAAATAACTTCCATGTAATAATCCCTTAACGTAACAAACAACATTCTGCTTAATAAAAAATTAATACTAAACCAATACTTAAACGCTTTCCAGAAGAAGCTTTATCTGAGCAATATCAAGCCAATAAAACTGAAGTAGATAATAAACTTACCCTAGTATAGTCAATGACCTTGGTTTGTTCACTAAGGGCAAAAAATCTTAAATGAATTTAAATATCTACTGAGCTTGCTTGCAAACATTTGTCGTAGTTTACCCCTCATAACAAAATTAAAATTTAATTATTAAAGGTTAATTAGGCATAAAAAAGGCCGGAAAACCGGCCTTAATACTTATAAACTTATAAACTTATAAACTTATAGCTAAGAAATGATATCGAGTAACTCAACGTCAAAAATTAATGTACTGTGGGGGCTAATAGCACCGCCTGCACCTTGTTCGCCATAGGCTAGCTCGGCTGGAACATGTAGTTTTAACTTAGTCCCTGCTTTCATAAACTGAAGTGCTTCAGTCCAACCTTTAATCACGCCATTTACGGGGAATTCAGCTGGCTGACCGCGGTCGTAAGAACTATCAAACACGCTTCCGTCTAACAAAGTACCGTGATAATGAACCCGTACTGTTGAATTCAAGGTTGGTACTTCGCCGTCGCCTTGAGTGTGCACTTCATACTGAAGACCACTTTCGGTAACTGTAATTTCTTCACGCTTAGCATTATCAGCTAAATACGCTTCACCTTGGGCAATCACGTCTGCAAATTCAGCTGATTTAGCTGCTTGCATAATCTCATGAATTTCATTAAACGCAACACGTAAGGTATCGTTATCAACTTGAGCGGGTTGATTATTATATGCATCAGCAAGACCTTCTTGCACTGCTTCAACGTCCAATCCCTCAAATGGGTTGGCGCGTAATTGCTCGCCCATTTGTAGACCAATACCGTAACTTGCTTGTGTTTCTATGCTGGAAAATTTATCTGACACTTTGGCTCCTAACTTGCCTCCTTCTTTTATATTTAAAAAAAGGTTCTAGGCACTATTGCTTTAAAAGTGCGCATTATATAGATAAACGTTGCCAAAAAACACATTTAGGAATGATTAATAGCTCTTATTACTTAGACAAATAGTTTACATAAAAGTATCGTACATTTAGATTATTACTAATTTTGGAGAGCGTATATGTCACAAGTTTTGGATTCCCAGTTAACAGGGACGGTACGTAATTTGGGAGCCGTATTAGGTGACACCATACGAGATCAGTTGGGCGAACAATGGTTACAGAGAATTGAAGCAGTCAGAAAAGATGGGCGAAAGGCACATCAAGGTGACGAAGATTGCGCAAAGCGCGTAAAGTTACTTTTTTCTGAATTAAAAAACGATGAATTACTCACTGTAGGTAGAGCGTTCTCACAATTTCTAAATTTGGCCAATATTGCCGAGCAGGAATTTAATAGCAATAACGATCAAGACGATCCTATCGATACATTATTTAATCATTTGGATGAAGCGGGTATAAAAGCAGACACGTTTGAAAAGGCTTTAGAGCACCTTAATATTGAACTGGTCTTAACCGCTCACCCAACAGAAGTGACACGTAGAACACTTATTCATAAACACAGCGAGCTTGCTAAATGCCTGAGCAAAGCACATGCCTCGGACATTAATGAATCAGATCGAGACAAAATTGAAACTCGTATTGCTGAAATCATCAGTCAAGCATGGCACACCGAAGAAATTCGTACTATACGCCCTACCCCGGTTGACGAAGCCCGTTGGGGATTTTCTGTCATTGAAAACTCACTGTGGGAAGCCGTCCCTGAGTTTATTCGTGAATTAGATAAACGTTTCGTAGACAAATTTGGTTTGTCTATCCCTTTAGATGTCTCACCTGTGAAATTTGGTTCATGGATGGGCGGCGATAGAGACGGCAATCCTTTTGTTACCTCAAAGGTAACAGAACAAGTATTGCTATTAGCACGTAAACGCGCAGCAAAATTATTTGCAAAAGATATTGATATTTTGCAAACCGAATTATCCATGAGCGATTGCGACGATACTCTTAGACAGCAAGTAGGCGATGTACTAGAGCCCTATCGTGCTGTTCTAAGACCTCTTTTAGATAAATTAGTTAAAACCCAAAAAGGTATCGTCGAAAAGCTCAAAGGTGTACCTGTAGATATGACCGATTGGGTAGACGATAAAGAACAATTACTTGATCCTTTGATGACGTGTTACCACTCATTACAATCATGCGGCATGTCTGTTATCGCCAAAGGACATCTTCAAAACACGATCCGCAGAGTCCACTGCTTTGGTGTGCACTTACTTAAATTAGATGTACGTCAAGACTCAGAACGACATGCAGATGTATTTTCTGAACTGACCCGTTACTTAGGATTAGGTGATTATGGGCATTGGAGTGAAGATGACAAACAAGCTTTTTTACTTAAAGAGTTAGGCTCAAAACGTCCATTGTTTCCGCCAGCATGGCAGCCCAGTCAAGATGTACAGGAAGTTTTAGACACCTGTAAAGTAATTGCTCAAAACGGCAAAGACGGATTTGGTATCTATATCATCTCCATGGCTAGCCTCCCTTCAGACGTATTAAGTGTGAATTTATTACTTAAAGAACTGGGCGTCACTTGGCCGATGCCAGTGGCACCTCTGTTTGAGACATTAGACGATTTAAACGCAGCGGCAAGTGTGACTGAAAAACTGTTTTCTATTGATTGGTATCGCGGTTATATCCAAGGCCATCAACATGTGATGATTGGATATTCAGACTCAGCGAAGGACGCAGGTGCCATGGCCGCTGGTTGGGCGCAGTATGAATCTCAAGAAGCCTTAGTCGCCTTGGCCAAAGAAAACGATATTGGACTCACTTTATTTCACGGACGTGGTGGCACCATTGGCCGCGGCGGTTTACCCGCTCACGCAGCGATACTGTCACAACCACCGGGTTCGTTAACCGGTGGTTTCAGAGTCACCGAACAAGGCGAAACCATCCGTTATAAATTTGGTATGCCTATTTTAGCGCAGCGCAGCTTAGCGATGTACGCCAGTGCAATACTTGAAGCATTAATTTTACCCCCACCGGCACCCAAACAAGCATGGCGCGAAGCAATGATAAAAATGGCGGCAGACGGACGAGACAACTATCGCCAAATCGTCAGACATGATGAAAACTTTGTACCTTACTTCCGCGTAGCCACGCCAGAACAAGAACTCGGTAAACTACCATTAGGCAGTCGCCCCGCTAAACGCAAACCCACAGGGGGCATTGAAAGTTTACGTGCTATTCCATGGATTTTTGCATGGGCACAAACTCGCATGGTGTTACCTTCTTGGTTAGGTGTAATGAAGGCAGTACAAAGCTCGTTGGACGCAGGCAAAGAAGACACCATTCAAGACATGTTAGCTAATTGGCCATTTTTCTATTCACGCTTATCTATGTTAGACATGGTTTTCGCCAAGGCCGACCCAAAAATAAGCCAAGAATACGACCAAAGCTTAGTACCTGAACAGCTTAGGCACTTCGGTGATGCATTGCGCACGGAACTACAACAAAGTATAGACTTGTTGCTCAAATTGCTTAACCAAAAAACAGTAATGGAAAGCGATCCAAAAGGCACAACATCAATGAATATAAGGGCAAGTTACCTTCAACCACTGCACTACCTGCAAATCGAATTGCTTAAAAGAATAAGGCAGCTAGATGATAATGAGCACGATGCAACACTAGAACGCGCCATGATGGTCACTATTGCAGGGATAGCTGTCGGAATGAGGAATACAGGCTAGATATACTCGGCTATTCTAATACCCGCCAAGGAAGGCAATATTGTGTACGGAACATGGTTTCAGTCTGCTTAACAGTCCAGCTCGAATATTGAGCATTGGTGTTGGATATACTGGTTGAACATATCGATTTCTCAAATAAATGCAGAGACACGTTTTTTCTGTTTCAACACCTTATGGTTACCTGAATATACACACAATATCGATAAGCCTCTGTCTTGGATAATGATGTTCGCTGAATTTTTATTCCAGTAACATGCTCTTTATTTCACCACAAGACATTGAAAAATAACTATTATTTGTACATGGTTGGCAGATATAATCTTTATTCTTAATTAATAATATTACCTAAGCAGGCTAGCCAAATGCCCAAGTTACTCAATGAGGTCAAATGTGACATCTGTTAGACAAAGAATAAACCTAGTTATCGTTATGATGATACTAAGCAGTGGTGTCGGTGATGCTCTAGCTCAAGATCTCAAAAGTATGCATAATTTACCTACAGCCTATGCAGGTTATACTGGTAATTACAGCGATTTCACTCTGGTTTTAGATGAACGTTTTAACGTCTTCGATACACAGATGTGGGAAATAGGCGACGGGGCTGTAGGCGGTGAAGCAGCCTGTCGTTTTCAACCACAAGGAGTAAAAGTTGACAATGGACTGCTCAATTTAATTATTCGAAAAGAGCCAATAGCACCAGGATGGTCTAATGATCATCAGATGCAAAAATCAGCCTATGAGTTTTCTTGTGGGGAGCTAAGGACGACTGAAAGCAAAAAAATAAGATATGGCCGCTATGAAACCCGCATGAAAGCCCCTGCTAGGACTGTCGCATCCGGTTATATATCGTCTCTGTTCACCTATACCAATGAAGGTGAGCCCCGTGAATGGGAAGAAATCGATGTGGAGTTGGAGGGAGGGAGACCTGACAAATTTCAAGCCAATTTAATATATGGAAGGAATACGTGGCAATGGTGGGCGACACGAAAATGGGGCGCGTGGGAGGATAAAATTAATATTGCCCCCGTTGATGAGTGGCGAGTTTATGCAATCGAATGGATACCCACAGAAATCAACTGGTATGTCGATGGTGTATTAACAAAATCCCTTAAACAGGAAGCGTTGAATTGTGAACCTAACTGCGTCCCCCCTCAGATTCACCCCACCCCTATCCCTAATAATCTCAGTCAATTAATGATTAATTTTTGGATACCGAAGGATGAAATTCAAAATGATTTTGGTGGTAACAAAAAACGCAATGTTTACCCTATGTATACGCAATACGACTGGATCCGATTTTATGAGTTGGATGCAGAACCTCTTGCACAATGGTAAAAATCTAACTGAATATTAATACAATAATCTACATCTTAAGAACGCTTGGTAATTAAGATACGACAAAGTCACTAGGTGTTAACACTCTCAAGTCTGGTATTAAATCTCCGACTTACGGTTTGAGCTGATGGAGACCGCTCTATCCTGTCAGTCGGCTTAGAGCGAATTGCAGACGGTGGCGCAATTAGCTTTTCAATCGGTTAAATACCTCTTATACGCTGGAAGCAGGTATCTAACGGCGAAAATCGAGCACCGCCTCAGATAAGTCTGCTTGAATAAAAGAAGTTCATCATCATAAACAAAAGCAATATACAAAACTGGTTTGCACAACAGTGGGAGAGGCTTGTTTTGAATTCTGAATTACGTGAAAACAGTTGATTAATAGACGATAAATAACCGACTTCCACTCCTTCAAGAATATAAAAAAGACGTAAATATGGAAAAGATGAGGCATCATATATTTTCATCTAATGAAAAATGACGTCTTATCTTACCTATAAACATTCTACAGAGTTCCAACACTGGTCTTTTTTTAATCAGATTTTAAGTCTCGGTCGGTCAAAAAAAGTTCTATTTTTCTCCCACGATTGCTTAAGGATCTAGTTCCTCAATACGAGTTACGCCATGCGGGTTTGGTTTGCCGTCAGCACCGAGGCTGACAAAAACCATACTATCAATAGAGATAATAGTGGCCTTATTGAGCTTGTTTCGTACTTTGGCACATAAGGTAATTGAGCTGCGTCCTAAGGACACTAATTCAACACCCATTTCAATAACATCGCCCTGTTTAGCAGAGCTTACAAAATTAATTTCAGACATGAATTTCGTAACGAGGTGTTTATCTTTCCCCAGCTGGCACATGGCAAAAATGGCGGCTTCTTCGTCGATCCAGCTAAGCAGTTTGCCGCCGAATAAGCTGCCGTTTGGGTTTAAGTCCTCAGGTTTGATCCATTTACGGGAGTAGAATTGCATAGTGTTTTCTGTCGGCCTGTGATTTAGAAAATGTGGATTTATGAATATTAGGTTTACGAAATGCGAAAAGTTAGCAGTTCTAAATTATATCATGCAAGCAGGTTAGCGAGCAATATTCAAAGCTGGTTTGCACAACAGCGCAAGCGCTTGTTTTAAATTCTGAATTATGATGAACAGTCGATTAATAGACGATAAGTAACGGACATCATCATTCAAATGTTGCGCAGTCCCTTCACCAAGCAGTGCATAAACATCTTTACCTTCAAAGAAGGTCAGTGACAAATAAATAGAATTTTGAGTAAAGCCAATTCTATTAGTGTTCATGGCTTTAATGCTCTGGCCATAGGTGACTACTGTATCGTGCGTTCTAGAATTGGCATTGTGGCGTATATTCTCTCTAATAGCTTGGGCTTATCGACCAGCTCGGCAACTATCCCTAAACACACAAAATTACAACCTGAACAACGTCAATTATTTCTTTTTGTTCGATGATTTTAGCTTGTAGCAAAGGGAAAGCCTTGGTTATGAGAAACTATTAGCAGCCATTTTTCACAATGAAATTGCAAAATCTGTAAGCTATCGGCTTATATACTGTGATCTATCGACCCTTAAAGTTCGATTAGGTGTTTCTGTGATTAATAAATGATTTGCTAGGGATTGGAGCTGAATGTCGGTAATACGCATCAACTTCTCTGTTTAGACCCATTAAAGCATCCTTTTTCTTATATACCCACAGCCTAATGGTCCGTCCAAATCTGCGTGGTCGTAGCCGATGAACAGACCTCAGTAGCATCAGAACATCTTCAGCAACGAACCGCTACATTCAACTAGTGATGGCATTACCAAAATAACATTTGTGTAATGTTCCTTTTTGAGCAAGTTTATTATTTACAATAGTAAACCGTGTCGTTCCAATTTTTGCTACTGATGCCGGTCAATGTATAAATGGCAAAGGACCGGTTGTGGCACATGGCTCTCTATCAGGTTTGGTTAGACACAAATCAATGGGGCCTGAGACGTTGAAACGGTAAACAGAAAGAACCACAGATAAATGTGGTTAAGAAGCTTTTGCAGTTATCTATTTATTATACAATCGGCTGGTGCTTTCTGAGTGGGCAATTACTTATGGTGATTGGTATTAGTTTATGTCTACTGTTTTTAATGTTGAAGCCATAATTTTCTACAGCTAATAAAAAAGGCCACCTAAGTGACCTTTTTTGCATAAGTAAACGGGTTACTTATATGATTTTAGACACCACACCAGCACCTACAGTACGGCCACCTTCACGGATTGCGAAGCGTAAACCTTCGTCCATCGCGATGGGGTGAATCAAATCAACTACGAATTTCAAGTTGTCACCAGGCATAACCATTTCTACGCCTTCAGGAAGCTCTACAGCCCCTGTTACGTCAGTTGTACGGAAGTAAAACTGTGGACGGTATCCCTTGAAGAATGGAGTATGACGGCCACCTTCGTCTTTACTGAGTACGTATACTTCAGCTTCAAACTTAGTGTGTGGATTAATTGAACCAGGCTTTGCCAATACTTGACCACGCTCTACGTCTTCACGCTTAGTTCCACGTAATAAGGCACCCACGTTCTCGCCAGCACGACCTTCGTCAAGTAACTTACGGAACATCTCAACACCCGTACAAGTAGACTTGGTAGTATCTTTGATACCAACGATTTCTACTTCATCACCCGTCTTAACGATACCGCGCTCAACACGACCTGTAACAACTGTTCCACGACCTGAAATTGAGAAAACATCTTCAATTGGAAGGAGGAAAGGCTTATCAATATCACGCT
>Ga0206127_1000381_pt1 | contig 56294 bp, 50 predicted proteins | sample Helgoland_Spring_6_FD_148646 | JGI IMG/M metagenome (GOLD analysis project Ga0206127, IMG submission 148646) | Pelagic subsurface seawater microbial communities from Kabeltonne, Helgoland, North Sea - Helgoland_Spring_Bloom_20160419_1 | ecosystem: Environmental > Aquatic > Marine > Epipelagic ...
AAAAAAGTAGCACTTATAGAAAAATACCCAACCCTAGGAGGAACCTGTTTAAATGTTGGATGCATTCCGTCAAAAGCATTGTTAGATTCATCACACCATTATTACGATGCAGTGCATCATTTTGAAGCGCATGGTATTTCGGTGGAAAAGCCTACTTTCGATTTTAAGAAAATGCTAGCCAGAAAAGCTAACGTAGTAGAAACTACGACTGGCGGAATCAAATATTTGATGGACAAAAACAACATCGAAGTATATGAAGGTTTGGGTTCTTTTGAAGACAAAACACATGTAAAAGTTTCTAAAAACGATGGTACCTCTGTCGTCATTGAAGGAACCAATATCATTATTGCTACTGGTTCAAAACCTTCAAGTTTGCCTTTTATAAAAATTGACAAAGAACGCGTTATTACCTCAACAGAAGCCTTAAAACTGAAAGAAGTACCCAAACATTTACTTGTTATTGGTGGGGGTGTTATTGGATTGGAATTAGGATCTGTGTACAAAAGATTGGGTGCTGATGTGACTGTTATTGAATACATGGACAAGATTGTGCCTGGTATGGATGCAGATGTTTCTAAAGAGCTGCAAAAAGTATTCAAGAAACAAGGAATTAAATTTGCAACAAGTCATAAAGTAACCTCGGTACAAAAAAACGGAGATACGGTTGTTGTAAAAGCAACAGATAAAAAAGACCGCGAAATAGAATTTAATGGAGACTATTGTTTGGTCTCTGTAGGTAGAAAGCCCTATACGGAAGGCTTAGGGTTGGAAAAAGTGGGGGTTCAAGTAAATGAGAGAGGACAAATAGAAACCAACAATCATTTACAAACCAATGTTGCTTCCATCTATGCCATTGGTGATGTTGTGCAAGGTGCAATGTTGGCCCATAAAGCAGAAGAAGAAGGGGTAATTGTTGCCGAATTTTTATCGGGACAAAAACCACACATCGATTATAACTTGATTCCTGGAATTGTATACACCTGGCCAGAAGCTGCAGCTGTAGGAAAAACAGAACAAGAATTAAAAGACGCAAACATTGCATATAAATCAGGAAAGTTCTCAATGCGTGCATTGGGTAGATCTCGAGCTAGTGGAGATATTGACGGATTTGTAAAAGTATTGGCCGATAAAAATACAGATGAAATTCTAGGCGTTCACATGGTAGGTGCTCGTGTAGCAGATTTGATCATGGAAGCTGCCGTTGCCATGGAGTTTAGAGCATCAGCCGAAGACTTGGCAAGAATTTGTCATGGTCATCCTACCTATTCTGAAGCTGTAAAAGAAGCCGCCAAAGCTGCATGGGATGGAATGCCTTTAAATGCTTAATAGGATTCTTTAATTTGGTTACAAGATTTAAAATTACACATACAAAGCAATCCCATGGGATTGCTTTGTTCTTTTTAGACCTCTTTGCTGTCCCTTAAAGAAACAAATAGGAATCTATATAAAAATTATAATTTCTACGAAATAAGAATTGTATTTTTGCAACAATGACTCAAAGAACCGTTCGCACATTTTCGATTGATAATATCAATGATTTTAAGCAATACTTGTTTGCATGGTCTCAGCAATTTGAAACAATTGTTTGGCTAGATTCTAACAACTACAAACAAACATACAGTACTTTTGATTGCGCATTAGCGGTTGAGGAATTCACCGCAATAAAGACGGATTATCAGCATGCGTTTGAAAAACTAAAAGAATATCAAACCAATACAAAAGATTATATTTTTGGCTACATCTCTTATGATGTTAAAAATGATGTAGAACAAATGACCTCCAACAATTTGGATCCATTGAATTTTGCTGATCTTTATTTTTTTCAACCACAAAAATTAATTTTCGTCAAAGGAACTCAAGTTGAATTTCACTATTTAAAAATGATCGCGGATGAAATTGAGGGTGATTTCGAGGAAATAAAACTAGGAGTGCAGGCCTCAACGGAACCGCCAAAAACAGCCCTTGAAATAAAACGACGTATTCCAAAAGCGCAGTACCTTCAAAAAGTTACAAAAGTAATTGAGCACATCAAAAGAGGAGACATTTACGAAGCCAATTTTTGTCAAGAATTTTATGCAGAAAACGCCACAATAGACCCCTTTGAAGTTTATGCGCATTTAAATGACATTTCAAGCCCTCCGTTTGCTGCCTTTTTAAAAATGGATACGCAATACCTACTGTCAGCATCCCCCGAAAGATACTTAAAAAAAGAGGGAACAAAAGTGATCTCTCAACCCATTAAAGGAACCGCAAGAAGAGTCACCAACAATAGGGATGACGAAAAAATTGCTACAGACCTATCTAGAGATGAAAAAGAGCGTGCAGAGAATGTAATGATTGTAGATTTGGTACGAAATGACATGTCTAAAACTGCCAAGATAGGAACCGTTAAAGTAGAAGAATTGTGCAAAGTACATTCCTTCAAGCAAGTCCATCAAATGATTTCGACGGTTGTTTCTGAAGTGGGAGAAAAATTGCATCCTGTAGAAATTATACGGAGTACATTTCCTATGGGCAGTATGACTGGAGCGCCTAAAGTTTCCGCAATGAACATCATAGAAAACCTTGAAGAAACCAAACGAGGCGTGTATTCTGGTGCTGTGGGTTATTTTACCCCTGAGCATGATTTTGACTTTAACGTTGTCATTCGAAGTATTTTATATAACCAAGAAAAAAGCTACGTTTCATACGCTGTTGGTGGTGCCATTACTGCAAAATCGAGCCCAGAAAAAGAGTACGAAGAATGCTTATTAAAAGCAAAAGCTATGCAATTTGTGTTAATGAATGCGAGAGTGCCATTGCTTCAAACTATAGAATGATTTTCACAGCATTTCAACCTCGGCAGGAATCTATTTTTTATATTTGCAACTATGATTCAGCACCTGGAAGAAAAATTCAAAAACACCTTAGCGCATTTAGATGAAAAACCGAGTGAACAAAACATGTTCAATCAATTTTTAGCGCTATATCCTGCAGATTGGAAGTTACTAAAAGTTACTTTTTCAAAATTCAATAGAAGCAAGCAATTTGGCAAAACAATTCCATTACCAAGGCCAGAACAGCAATTGAGAAAACAGCTTCGCTCTTGGTTAAAATCACAAGTTTTAAAGTAGTACTTTTGAAATGAAATGCAGCACAAACTAGAACAACATATTTCCACTAATTTTCCTTTCTTAAAGGAAAAAAAAATATTAATAGCCATTTCTGGTGGTGTAGATTCTGTAGTTTTAACACAATTATTCTTTGACTTGAAATATGATATTTCATTGGCACACTGCAATTTTAAATTGCGTGATCAAGAAAGTGAATTGGATGCTTTGTTTGTCAAAGACTTTGCAAAAAAGCGGAGTATTACTTGTTTTTCAAAGTCATTTGACACGGAAAAATTTGCAAAAGAACACAAACAATCTACACAAATTGCAGCAAGAAATCTACGCTATAAGTGGTTTCAAGAGTTGTGCTTACAAAATAATTTTGATTTTATTTTAACAGCACATCATGCAGATGATAACCTAGAAACTTTTTTAATCAACCTTACCCGTGGTTCGGGATTGGATGGTTTTACAGGCATCCCAAAAGTTCATAAAAACATCGTACGTCCACTGTTGATTTTTTCTAGAGATGAGATTCTCAATTTTGCCATGGAAAATAAAATTGTTTGGAGAGAAGATCAAAGCAACACATCCTTGAAATATACTCGAAATAAAATAAGGCACCAGGTTGTTCCTATACTCAAAGAAATCAACCCAAGTCTTTTAAACAGCTTTTCAAAAACGATTGAAAACCTTCAAGGAACGCAGCAAGTTCTTGCTGATCAGATACAGGAAATACAATCAAAAATATTTCGCCCTTTTGGAACAAAAGCGGAAGAATCCTTTGAATTAGACATTCAAGAAATTACGAAATTATCAAATCCAAAAGCCTATTTATTTCCTCTTTTAAGACCATATCATTTCACAGAATTTAATGATATTGTAGATTTATTGAAGGCACAATCTGGAAAAAAAATAGTTTCTAAAACACACCAACTATTAAAAAATAGAACTTCTTTGCTGCTTACTAAAATTGACCAGAAGCCCACCCAACAGATCTATCATCTGGAAGAAAATGCAACAGCAATCACGCAACCCATTTCTTTACATTTAAAAAAAGGTTTCGAAAAAATTGAAAAAGACAAAAACACGATCTACATTTCAAAAGAAAAATTGACCTTCCCATTGATCATCCGAAAATGGAAAAATGGAGATTCTTTCTATCCAGTTGGAATGAAAGGCTGCAAAAAATTAAGCAAATATTTTAAAGATGAAAAATATTCCCTGCTTGAAAAGAAAGAAGCATGGTTGCTTTGCAACAATAATCAGGAAATAATTTGGATTATTGGAAAGCGTCAAGACAGTCGTTTTTATGCTTCAACGGTAAGTGAAACTACAATTCAAATTAATCTTAACATAGAATAAAAAATTGTACTTTTAAAAAAAAAACATGAAGCACTTATTAATTTTATTAATTTTCTTTCTTTCTGCATCTACAAATGCGCAAACCGAAGCCAATCCTGTTGTTTGGAAAACATCTGTTGAAAAAATATCTGATACCAAATATGATTTAACCTTTACTGGAAGTATTTTAGAAAACTGGTATGTGTATTCACAATACAACCCTGAGGATGCTTCTTTGCCAATGGAAATCACTATCCCAGAAGGACAAACTGGATTTCAACTGATTGGAAAGGCTGTAGAAGGAAAAACATATAAAAAATATTCAGAAACCTGGGGGAAAGATGAAATTATTTTTAAAAAGAGAGCAATTGTAACCCAAAGAATTCAACTTACAGACAAAGAAATTACACAAGTAACATTAAATTTATTTGGACAGGTTTGTAAAACTTCCTGCATCCAATTTGAAGATAACTACACCTTTTCTTTAAATGGTTCCGTCTTTAAAAAACAAGTAGTTGTGTTGGATGAAAAAAGCAAATTACTTTCCAATCAATTAAAACTGGATCTAAAAAACACCTCTTTATTAAAAGATACAACGAGCAACTCTGAAGATAGTAGTTGGTTCAATATTTTCTTTTTAGGTTTTGCAGGAGGCTTATTAGCACTCCTAACGCCTTGTGTTTTTCCAATGATTCCATTAACGGTTTCTTTTTTCACAAAGCAGTCACAATCAAAAAGCAAAGGAATTGCAAATGCCATTTTATACGGACTTTTTATTGTTTTAACCTATGTACTATTGAGTGTTCCATTTCATCTAATTGATGGTTTAGATCCCAATGTATTGAACACAATTTCAACAAATATCTGGCTCAATATTTTCTTTTTTCTGGTCTTGGTTTTTTTCTCAGGATCGTTTTTTGGGTATTATGAAATTACCCTACCGAGCTCTTGGGGAAATAAGATGGACACTGCATCCAATGTTGGGGGCATTTCTGGAATCTTTTTTATGGCCTTAACCTTAGCCATCATTTCTTTTTCGTGTACAGGTCCTATTTTAGGTTCTTTACTCGCTGGATCAATTACTGCTACCGGAGAAACTGCAAATCAACTGACTGCAGGAATGAGTGGTTTTGGAGTAGCTTTGGCTTTACCCTTTGCCTTGTTTGCGCTGTTTCCAAGTTGGTTGAACTCATTGCCCAAATCTGGCGGATGGTTAAATACAACGAAAGTTATTTTAGGGTTTTTAGAATTGGCTTTTGCCTTTAAATTCTTGTCAAATTCAGATTTAGTAGGACACTGGGGAATTTTTAAACGAGAACTTTTTATTGGTGTCTGGATTCTCATCTTTACAGGACTCACATTATACCTCTTTGCAAAAATAAAGTTCCCACACGATTCACCTGTTCGAAAACTTTCATTTTCACGCATTTCTTTTGGAATATTTGTGGGTGCATTTGTTGTCTATCTAATTCCTGGAGTATTCAAAACACCGGCCTGGGAATTGAACCTATTAAGTGGTTTTCCACCGCCACAATTTTACAGTATCTACGAACAAGAATCAGATTGTCCACTGGGACTCGATTGTTACAAAGATTTTGAAGAAGGTCTTACTGCCGCAAAAGAAGCAAACAAACCCATTTTGTTAGATTTTACAGGCTGGGCATGTGTAAACTGCCGAAAAATGGAAGAAAACGTTTGGAATCAAAACAATATTTACAACCTACTAAAAAAAGAGTATATTCTAATATCTTTGTATGTAGATGACTATGAAAAAGAGCTTCCAAAAGAACAACAATTTACCTACTTAAAAGCCAATGGGAATGTAAAAAAAATTAAAACCTATGGAGACAAATGGTCTACATTTCAGATTGTAAATTTTAAAAATGCATCACAGCCTTATTACATCTTAATGAATGCTAATTTAGAAATTTTAAACACCCCACAACAATATACAGATAAAGACACTTATTTTAATTGGTTGCAAAAAGGAATTAATAATTTCAAAAAATAATGTATATTGTACTGTAATTTTTTGAGAAACATGAAGTTGTACTATTTTTTTACAAAAACACGAAACTTACTTATTATACTTTCTTTAGGAGCCAGTATTGGATGCTATGCACAACAAGAAAGCAAAATGCTTGAAAAAAATCCGCAAAGTATTTATACATTTAATCCTTCGTATAATGATGATTTACACACTGCAGTTTCCTTGAAAAAAAAGCTTGGTTTTTTATCCTTTGAGTTTTTTCAAGTTTACCTGCCCGATTTAGATTTTAACAGTGTAGGAGGACTCTTTGGAGGTTTTGGCGGAAACAGAAGAAGTGTTTTTGAATTTAAAGGAATGAAGAAGAAACCTGAGATCTATAAATTAGACGATCTAGTCCGCTATCAAAACAATAAATTGGCGCGGGAAATTAACTACAGAAACGACCCTTCCCAATGGAATCTTCATCGAAAAGAGAATAGAATTCAACCTTATTTTTTAAAAAAAAACAAAGAGCATTTAGACGGTAAAACCCAAAAATCATTAAAAAAATTATAAGGTGTTTTTTCGAACTCTTGCTAAGTTTTAGTTCGTTTAAAAATAGGGATATTGCTATTTTTAAAGTGATTTTCTCCCATCCTGAATTTCGATTTTCTCTAAAATCAACTTAAATTTCTATCATTTCATCAAATAATCGTCCGATTATTACCAAAAAAACACGTGCTATAGTTTTCATTTTTTGTAATTTCCAAACTTAAAATTCATCAAAATGTCTACACTTCCAAAATTAGCGCGCTTTAACGAAAACGTGTTGTCTAGATACCAAATTTACAACAGTATTTTCATGACACTTCCTTTCGACACGATCAGCAATACGGGCGTATTATTACCTCTATTTCATGCGGTTTGTGAAAAAGGATTTGCAGCAGGAAAGCATCCAACAGAGATTGTAGAGACCTTCTTTGAAAAGTACCAAGAAAACCCCTCTGAGAGCCAGAAAAAAGACTTGTTATTTCAATTTATTCAATACATCGAACGTCAGGTAGTATTGTTTGATGCCATTGAAGATGCTTCCTTTCCAATCGTTAACAATATGGATGGTATTGGAACCCTTCGAAATTCGAAAGAAATTGCGTTTTCAAAAGACAAGAAAGAAGCCCTCCAAAAACATTTAGAAGATTTTAAAGTACGGATCGTTTTAACTGCTCATCCTACACAATTTTATCCTGGAGAGGTATTAGGAATCATTACAGATCTCGACAATGCCATACAAAATAACAACTTATTGTTAATCAAAGACTTGTTATCTCAGTTAGGAAAAACACCTTTCTTTAAAAAACAAAAACCAACTCCTTACGATGAGGCAGTTAGTCTTATTTGGTATTTAGAAAATGTTTTTTATCACTCGGTTAGCAAGATTCACAACTACATCGAAACCAATATTTTTGATGGTGAAAAAGTAGACAATCAGATCATTGATCTTGGTTTTTGGCCAGGAGGTGATCGCGATGGAAACCCTTTTGTAACTACCCAAATAACCTTAGATGTAGCAGAACGATTACGGCAATCTATCCTAAGAAACTATTACAGAGATATCAAACGTTTAAAAAGGCGTTTTACATTCAGTGGCGTACAAGAAATCTTAGTCCGTTTAGAAAAAAGACTCTACAAACATGTGGTTCGTAGTTATGCCAACGTAAACTTTTCTCAAAAAATACTCTTAGATGAATTAGAAACTGCCAAAGAAATTGTCATCAACAAGCATCAATCCTTGTTTCTTGATGAGCTAAACGATGTGATTAATAAAATCCGTATTTTTGGTTTTCACTTTGCAACGCTCGATATACGACAAGACAGTCGCGTGCATCACAGTGCTTTTACCCAGCTAGTTAAAGATCTTTTGGCGAGTGGAGACACCACATTCCCAGAAGATTATTTCAGCTTTTCAGAAAAAGAACAGCTTGCATTTTTAGCCACCGTCAAAGGAAAAATAGATCCAACTATTTTAACCGATGAAATGTCAGTAAAAACCATCGAATCGATGTATGCAATTAAAACCGTCCAAGCTAGAAATGGTGAACGCGGGTCAAATCGATATATCATAAGTAATAATCAAACCGCTTTGCATGTAATGCAAGCCTTTGCGATGCTTAATTTATGTGATTTTGAAGATTGCTTACCCGTAGATGTCATCCCACTTTTTGAAACCGTAGATGATTTACAGAATGCAGAGGAAGTCATGCGTACTATCTACACAAACCAGCATTATAGAGCCCATGTAGCACAACGTAAAAACAAACAAACCATCATGTTAGGTTTTTCTGACGGAACAAAAGATGGGGGTTATTTAATGGCAAATTGGGGGATTTTTAAAGCAAAAGAAGCATTAACAAAAATCTCACGTGAATTTGGAATTGAAGTTATTTTCTTTGACGGTCGTGGAGGACCCCCTGCACGTGGAGGTGGAAAAACACATCAATTTTATGCCTCTTTAGGCCCCACGATTGAAGACAAAGAAATTCAATTAACCGTACAAGGACAAACCATAAGTTCCAATTTTGGAACCTTAAACTCTTCGCAATACAACCTAGAACAATTATTGAGTTCTGGAATTAAAAATGAAGTGTTTACCAAGGATCAATTGAACGATGCGCACAGAAGCATTATCGATGATTTGGCTGCTACTAGCTATAAAGCTTATGTAGATTTTAAAAATCATCCACAATTTCTACCCTATCTCGAAGAGATGAGCACCTTAAAATACTATGCGAAAACAAATATCGGTAGTCGACCAAGCAAACGATCTTCTTCAGCAACCTTAGATTTCTCTGCACTAAGAGCCATTCCTTTTGTAGGAAGTTGGAGTCAATTGAAACAAAATGTTCCTGGTTTTTTTGGTGTTGGAACCGCATTGAAAAAGTACGAAGATGCCGACCGATTTGATGAAGTAGTCGCATTTTACAACGCCTCCGATTTCTTTAAAACTTTGCTCGAAAACAGCATGATGAGTTTGACAAAATCATTTTTCGGATTGACCGCCTACATGGCAGAGGATCCTGTATATGGCGACTTTTGGAAACTGATTTTTGAAGAATACAATACCACAAAACGATTGCTATTAAAACTGTCTGGACAAACTGAATTGATGGAGAATTTTCCAGAGGGAAAAGCGTCCATAGCTGTAAGAGAACATATTGTATTGCCACTTTTAACCATTCAGCAATATGCCTTAAAGAAAATTCAAGAACTTCAAAAAGAAACGGGCAACACCGAAGAACTTGCTGTTTTTGAAAAAATGGTTACGCGATCTTTGTTTGGAAATATCAATGCAAGTAGAAATTCGGCCTAGACAATTACTTTATACAAAACGCTCAATTCCTTGAATTTCTAAAAAATTTCTAGGTACTAAAAAATATGCTTGTTAAGGTCTATGGCTCGGCTGTTTTCGGCATTGAAGCTACCACAATTACTGTTGAAGTAAACATTGATAAAGGCATTGGGTATCATTTGGTAGGCTTGCCAGACAATGCGGTGAGAGAAAGCTCCTTTCGAATTTCGGCTGCACTCAACAATAATAGCTACAAACTTCCTGGTAAAAAGATCATTATCAATATGGCGCCTGCCGATATTCGGAAAGAAGGCGCGGCTTATGATCTAACACTGGCGGTTGGAATTTTGGCTGCCTCCCATCAAATAAAATCAGACACTATAAATGACTATATCATCATGGGTGAGCTTTCTTTGGACGGAAGTTTGCAGCCCATAAGAGTTGTTTTGCCCATGGCCATCAAAGCCAAAGAGGAAGGGTTTAAATACTTTATGGTCCCCAAAGCCAATGCCAAAGAGGCCGCAATTGTTGATGATTTAACTATTTTAGGGGTGAGTCATATTATGGAGGTCATCCAGCATTTTAACGGCGACAAAAAAATGGAGCCTACCCTTGTAGATACCCGAGCCGAATTTTATAAAAACATTGATTTTCCTGAGTTTGATTTTTCAGATGTAAAAGGGCAAGAATCCATCAAACGCTGTATGGAAATTGCGGCAGCTGGCGGACATAATATTATCCTCATTGGCCCACCGGGATCTGGAAAAACCATGTTGGCAAAACGGTTGCCATCCATCCTCCCTCCCATGTCCCTTAATGAAGCCTTAGAAACCACAAAAATCCATTCCGTAATTGGTAACACCAAAAATGAAGGACTTCTTTATCAACGGCCTTTTCGAAGTCCTCACCATACCATTTCCAATGTTGCCCTTGTAGGTGGAGGACAATATCCAAGACCGGGAGAAATATCCCTTTCACACAATGGCGTTTTATTTTTAGATGAATTACCAGAATTTAAAAGAGAAGTCTTGGAAGTGATGCGCCAACCATTAGAAGACAGAGAGGTCACGATTTCCAGAGCAAAGTTTACCGTTACCTACCCCTGTAGTTTCATGTTGGTAGCCAGTATGAACCCGAGTCCAAGCGGGTATTTTAACGACCCAAATTCACCAATGACCTCATCACCGCATGAAATGCAACGGTATTTGAGTAAAATTTCAGGACCCCTTTTGGACCGAATAGACATTCATATAGAAGTAACTCCAGTGCCTTTTGAAAAACTATCCGAAGAACGAAAAGGAGAGTCTTCTGTAGACATTAGACAGCGAGTTACCGTTGCTAGAGAAGTTCAATCTAAACGCTTTACGGAATCTAAAAACGTGCACTACAATGCACAAATGACTGTTAAACAAATTCGTACCTACTGTAAATTATCCGAAGAAAGTTTGACACTATTAAAAACGGCAATGGAAAAATTACACCTATCCGCAAGAGCCTACGATCGAATTTTAAAAGTTGCGAGAACCATTTTCGATTTGGCAAATGAAACCGATATTTTGCCAGATCATATTGCAGAAGCAATTCAATATCGAAGTTTAGATCGTGAAGGGTGGCTGGAGTGATCTCTTTCTTTAAAAATTCGATATCCAACGCAATAACTTCAGATTTTGTCACAATTTACTCAAATCAAAAAACCACTTATTCTCTATGAAAGCCACTTATTCCCCACATCGCCCACTTGTTTATTTGCGTGAAAATTATCTACTACTTTAAGTTACATTTATATCACAATAAAACATGAAATTATTAATAACCTTTCAAAAACAGAAAGATTCATAAAGTTCAATTTGTCTAATTTTCAATGAGTCTGTATGCTTCATTATGTTAAAAAATATCAATACAAAATCAACATCGAACATAAGCTTTAAAGAAGGAATGAATCAATTTTAATACAAGTAACCGAATCTATAAGCTGTGTTGTTTCACAATCTTTTCATGGATGATTAAAACTTTCTGTTTTGTTGAATTTCAAATTACAATAAATAATGATGATCAAAGTAGCTAAAATAACGGCCTTATGCTTAATGCTTATAATGGCTGTTGTGTCGGGATATTCATTAAGTGGTGTCGATTGGGGGAATAAAAATTTGGATAGTACTATTTTTAGAGAACTCAGAAGGCCCAGCATGTATCTATCCTTAACAATTTTTTATATGGTGTATTATTTTAGAATGCTTCATAAAGAAAAAAGAGCAACCACTCTAAAAAAAAGGTAATATCCAACTCATAATTTTGAGTGTTGCTCCCTTTTTTCAAGAATTCGCTATTTCAAAATAGCCTTTACAATTTTCAAATGATGGTGGGTATGTACCTTTAGGAAACGCAATGCCCTTGTCTTATTTACATTCCCAAATAGTGGGTGTTTGAAAAAAGCATTTTCATCTAACTTTTCAATTCCAGCCAGATGTGTTTTTGCGAGTGCCAATTGTGCTAAAAGACTTTCTTTTGAGATTGTTTCTGGAGAGGCCAGGTATTTAGGCACTTTTGCTTTTCCCCTTGGAATAAAATTTATTCGCAGGAGTATCTTTCCAACGAGGCTGAAATTATCTACATACATTTTTGGGTCTGATTCCTGTAAGACGGTTGCAACCCCATTGAACACTTTTAGACTATGATCCAACTGCCAAGCAATATTTGCTTTGGAAATCTTTAGATTTTGCTGTTCAAGATTTGGGAGGTAACTTTCTAAGCGTTTCAAACTATTTTCTAGAGCGGTCATCTCTCGTTTGTGCATATCAAGTGCTTTTTTTAGGAAAGATAGTGAAAATTGAGTAATTTTTAAAAACAATGAATAAGCAGTAATAAAGACAAAAAAAACCTCACAATTTTTTGTAAGGTTTTTTTGAGTAGTAAGTAGGCAATCCTTTGAACTAGAAGTACAGAAAATAAATTTCTAGTATCTATAGTGTTCTGGTTTAAAAGGTCCTGCTTGAGTAACTCCAATATATTCTGCTTGATCTTGACGCAATTCTGTCAACTCAACACCAATTTTTGCCAAGTGTAAAAAGGCTACTTTCTCATCCAAATGTTTTGGCAACATATATACTTCGTTTTTGTAGGCTTTCGCGTTGTTCCAAAGTTCTATTTGTGCTAATGTTTGGTTAGTAAATGAATTGGACATTACAAAACTAGGGTGTCCCGTAGCACAACCTAAATTAACCAAACGCCCTTCTGCTAATAAGATAATATCGTTTCCATTGATATTGTATTTGTCAACTTGTGGTTTGATTTCAACTTTCTCGCTATTTGCATTTAAATAAGGAACATCAATTTCATTATCAAAATGACCAATATTGGCAATAATTACCTTGTCTTTCATCGCTTCAAAATGTTCTCCGCGAACGATGTCTTTATTTCCAGTAGTAGTAATTATAATGTCCGAATTTCCAACAACTGTTTCCAATCTCTTTACTTCAAATCCGTCCATGGCCGCTTGTAAGGCACAAATAGGATCGATTTCTGTAACAGTAACGATAGAACCAGCACCTTTAAAAGAAGCCGCAGTACCTTTACCTACGTCACCATATCCACATACTGTTACCCTTTTTCCTGCCAACATGATATCAGTTGCTCTCCGAATGGCATCAACCGCAGATTCTTTACAACCGTATTTATTATCAAATTTCGATTTTGTTACCGAGTCATTGATATTGATTGCTGGGATTGGCAATGTTCCGTTTTTAACACGTTCGTATAATCTGTGAACTCCCGTAGTCGTTTCTTCAGACAATCCATTGATCCCTTCCGCCAACTCTGGAAAACGATTCAAGACCATATTAGTTAAATCACCACCATCATCCAAAATCATATTCAATGGTTTTTTGTCTTCACCAAAAAATAAAGTTTGTTCAATACACCAATCAAATTCTTCTTCGTTCATCCCTTTCCAAGCATAAACTGACGTTCCTGTTGCTGCAATCGCAGCAGCAGCTTGATCTTGTGTCGAAAAAATATTACAAGAACTCCAAGTAACTTCAGCGCCTAAAGCTTGTAAAGTTTCGATTAAAATCGCTGTTTGAATGGTCATGTGTAAACACCCTGCAATTCTTGCCCCTTTTAAAGGCTGGGAGTCTCTATACTCTTCTCTCAAACTCATTAATCCTGGCATTTCTGCTTCTGCCAAATCCATTTCTTTTCTTCCCCAATCTGCTAAAGAAATATCCTTAACTTTGAAGGGAACGTACGCTGTGGTTGCACTCATATTTTTGTATCTTTATGTTCTAATTTTTCAAGGTGCAAAGTTACAACATCCATTTTAAAAAATATGGCTCTTTATAAAATAGTATCCGTAAATAAAACAACTAAAGTCCTGATTTGGAAGATTGAAGAATCGATTTCAGAATTAAAGAAAGGAATTTCCTTGTCAAAAAATAGTGCAACGCGCTTGCAATCAATGAAATCGGAATTGCATCAAAAGGGATTTTTAAGCATTCGCCATTTATTTAAGGAAATTGGATATTCTGATTTTGATCTCATTTATGATACTTTTGGTAAACCCCATCTAAAAAATGGGCAATTTATTTCCATCACGCACTCATTCACATTTACTGGAATTATTTTCTCTGAAAACATACCTGTTGGAATTGATATTGAAAAACAACGAGAGAAAATTTTAAAAATCGCCCATAAATTCACCTCCTTAGAAGAATACAAAACCATTGCAAATGTAGGAGCTTTAATTCGAAAACTCACCATTGTTTGGGGTGCCAAAGAAAGTTTGTATAAGATATACGGAAAGAAAAAACTTTTATTTTTACATCACATACACATCACAGATTTTAAATTTGAAGATAAAAAAACAACGGGAGAAATTCGTTACGATGGGACCTCAAAAGCATACCAAATTCAATTTTTAGAATTTGAAGATTTTACCTGTGTATTCGCTTATTAAAAAAACCCACACAAATATCCCTTTCAACACCATCAAACCACCCAGTGAATCGCTTAAAAAAAGAACCTAAAGTTCCATAAGAACTTCTTACTTTTGCTTCACAAAAATCTGTTTAAAAACAACCATGTCAGAAATTTTTGACTTCTTTTTCGCCCAATACAAAACCTACTCAACATCAGAGACTGCTTTGGAAATTATTGCTGTTGTCTTTGGATTCTTATCGGTTTGGTGCTCGAAAAAAAACAACATCTGGGTATTCCCTACCGGAATGATTAGCACCGCTATCTTTGTATATCTATTGGTTCAATGGGAACTTTTAGGCGACATGATGATCAACGGCTACTATTTCATCATGAGTGTGTATGGCTGGTATTTATGGTCCCGAAAGGTAGATAACATTCCAGTCACTAAAATTTCCAAAACGACTTATAAAGAGCAAAAAATTTCCTTCTTTATATTTATTGCCACACTACTCTTCGTATATGTAGTATACAAGGCTTTTAACAAATGGACAAACTGGGTTGCCTATGCAGATACCATAACCACGGCTATTTTCTTTGTAGGAATGTGGTTAATGGCAAAAAGGAAAATCGAAAATTGGCTCTTTTGGATTGTGGGCGACATCATTTCAGTACCCTTGTATTTTTACAAAGGATTTACATTTACAAGTTTTCAATATTTAGGATTTACATTTATTGCCATTTTTGGCTATTACGCATGGAAAAAGAACTTAAACAAGACCCTATCAACTTAGTAAAAGTTGTTTTATTTGGCCCAGAATCTACCGGAAAAACAACACTTTCCAAACAACTAGCTCGTCATTACAATACGGTTTGGACCCCAGAATTTGCAAGAGAATATTTGCAGAAAAAATGGAATAACGAACGAAAAACCTGTGAAGTTTCTGACTTAGTACCGATAGCAATCGGGCAAATGCGCTTAGAAAACAAATTGGCAAAAAGAGCCGATAAGCTGCTTATTTGCGATACCGATTTGTTAGAAACCAAAGTCTATTCCGAAGAGTATTATGGTGGATTTGTAGACGAAAAACTCAACAAAGCCTCTGAAGAAAATCAGTATGATTTGTACCTACTCACCTATGTAGATACTCCCTGGGAAGAAGACGATTTAAGAGATCGACCTGGAAGACGTTTGGAGATGTTTACCGCTTTTGAAAATGCCTTAAAAAAGAACCAAAAAAATTATATTTTATTAAAAGGAGATAAAGAAACACGTTTAAAGGTCGCAACAGCAGCCATTGATGAAATCATCCGTCAGAAAGAACACTTGTTCTCATTTTCTGAGTCCTTGACAGCAAAGGAACAAAAAGTAGCCGTCAAAAAATAAAATTCAACCTCCTTTTCCTCAAGAGGTTTTTTAAAATTAGTGCACGTTTACTCGGCTTAAAAATTGTAGGTACATGAACAAAGAAAACATCCTAAAAGAACTCCATTTTAAAGCAAGTCGAAGCTCAGGCGCAGGAGGGCAGCATGTAAACAAAGTCTCTTCTCGGGTCGAATTATATTTTGATCTAGAGAAATCAACCATATTGTCTGAAAATGAAAAACAACTTTTAAAACAAAAATTAGCCTCAAAACTTACCAAAGAAAATCATCTTATTTTATCCTGTGAAGCGACCAGGTCACAACACCGAAACAAAGAAATTGCCCTTCAAAAATTTTTGCAATTAATTGCAGAAAATCTAGCCCGCCCTAAAAAAAGAAGACCTACCAAACCGACTAAGGTATCGCTGCGAAGACGTTCTGAAACCAAACAAAGAACCGCTGCAAAAAAAACACTACGAAAAAAACCAAAGCTCGATTAAAAAAAACCCTTTTTTAGTTTCTCATTACAAAAAAGCAACTTAATTTTGTCATGTTCTCATAAAGGGGTGCTTTAATCGGCTGAGATCATACCCATTGAACCTAGAACAGGTAATGCTGTTTAGGAAACGTAAATTCGTAGAAGACCTTATTGTCTTTTCGGAAATACAATTGTGATGCATTTACTGCACACAAAAATTAATTATTCACTACTAATCATTAAGAATAATTACCTCTTTTTATTCGTTTTAAATTTTTTAAAATGAAAAAAATTACACTTTTTTTATGCTTCTTTACAAGCGTTCTTGTCAATGCACAAATGGTAACATTGTCTGGGAAAGTTGTAGATCAAAACCAAGAACCCTTATCGGGAGCCACTATTCAAATTCGCTCATTGAACCAAGGAGCGACTACCGATATTGAAGGAAAATTTTCTTTAACCATTTCCAAAGGAACCTACAAAGTAGCCATTTCCTATCTGGGGTTTAAAACGCGTTATTTGGATCAAAAAATAACTCAAAACGAAAATATTATTGTCGAATTATTTTTGGAAGAAACTATTTTAGAAGAAGTATTGGTTTCAGCAGTCCGAGTAAATACAGAAGTTCCTGTTACCTTCTCCAACTTATCAAAAAAAGAAATTGCAAAAAGAAACCTCGGGCAAGACATTCCTATTCTATTGAACTATATGCCTTCTGTTGTTTCTTCCTCAGATGCAGGAGCAGGTGTTGGCTATACCTACATGAGTGTTCGAGGTTCTAATGGAGAACGCATTAATGTAACCGTTAACGGAATTCCGTATAACGATGCAGAAAGTCATGGAACATTTTGGGTAAACTTAGGCGATTTTGCTTCCTCTACACAAAACCTACAATTGCAACGTGGTGTTGGGACTTCTACCAATGGGTCGGGCGCTTTTGGAGCCAGTTTAAATATTTTAACAGACGCTATTTCTGAAGATGCGTACGGAGAAATCTCCAATTCTTTTGGGTCTTTTAATACCCGAAAAAATACTTTAAAGTTCAGTACTGGAAAATTAAATACTACAGCCCTTGGTCAAAGTGTAGAAATTGCGGGACGTTTGTCAACAATTGCATCCGATGGCTATGTAGACAGAGCCTCTGCAGATTTAAAATCCTATTATTTACAAGCCAGTTACACCGATGAAAACACCCTGATAAAAGCAGTTTCTTTTGGAGGTAAAGAGAAAACATATCAAGCTTGGTATGGTTTAACGGCAGAGGAATTAATAGAAGATCGAAGACAAAACCCATATACCTATGACAATGAGGTAGACGATTATATTCAAAACCATTACCAATTGCATTGGAATCAAAAACTAAATGCACAATGGACTTCGACACTTGGATTGAACTATACAAAAGGAGCTGGTTTTTTCGAGCAGTATAAGGCGGAAGAAAACGCAGCAAACTTTGATAATTTAATTGTCGATGGCAGCGATGTTATTGTAAGACGTTGGTTAGAAAATGATTTTTATGTCTTTAATTTCAACACCAACTACAAAACCGACAAGCTAAATTTTATTGCCGGAGTTTCCTATTCAAACTACAAAGGAGATCATTTTGGCGAAGTCATTTGGGGAGCAGATTTAGCTCCCAACACCAGCATTCGAGATCGCTACTACTTTTCAGATGCTACCAAAACTGACTTTTCAGCATTTGCAAAAGCGACCTTTACACTTTCCAACAAATTATCAGGATACTTAGATTTGCAAGGGAGATTCGTAGGTTATCAAACAAAAGGCATCACTTCCGATATAGAAGCCATTGATGTAGATGCATCCTTTGATTTCTTCAATCCAAAATTTGGGTTTACCTATACAGTCAATGACCGTAACAAGCTCTACACTTCTTTTGCTGTAGCCAATAGAGAACCCAACAGAAATGATTTTGAAAGTGGAATTGATACTCCAGAAACTTTACACGATTTCGAATTGGGTTGGCGTTTAAAAAATGAAAATATCAAACTGAATACCAATATTTATTATATGGACTATAAAAATCAGTTGTTGCTCACAGGGGCTATTGATGATGTAGGAGCTCCAATAAGAGCAACTTCAGGAAGCAGTTATCGATTGGGTTTAGAAATAGATGCAGACATTCGCCTCAGCGATGCATTGACCATTCGTCCCAATGCAGCTTTTAGCAGCAATAAAAACAATGCATTCTTTATCAACAGAGATGGAGAAGAGAGCCCTGTAGCTTTGGGAGACACCCATTTATCTTTTTCGCCAAATGTGGTGATTGGAAATGTATTTACCTATGCTCCAGAAGAGAATTTACAAATCTCCCTATTATCAAAGTATGTTGGCAAACAATACATGAGTAATTTTAGCAGTGCCATTTCAACCAATGATGTCTTAAAAAGTTTTTTCACCTCAGACATCAACCTTGTGTATGCATTGAGAGCTACCTCGGTTTTTAAATCCGTCGTATTTTCTGCATTGATCAATAATATTTTCAACAAAGAATATGTAGACAGAGGCTACTATTATACCTATGAAGATGACTGGTCTAGTCCAGGAGAAATAACAACAGTAGATGGGGCTGGTTATTATCCACAAGCCACTCGAAACTTTTTAATAGGAGTTACGCTAACCTTTTAAACTGCTATAAATACAATCTCTAAACTCCCAAGTAATCCTTGGGGGTTTTTATTTTTTGATAATTTTGATTAGGCTGCTAAAAAACCAACCACCGCATTGTAAAAATCTTTGGAATTTTCTGCATGCAACCAATGTCCTGCATTGGCAATAGTAACCACAGTTGCATTTGAGAAATGCGAATCTATAACTGGCAATTCTTGGTCTGTAATATACCCCGATTTTGCACCCTTTAGGAATAAGGTTTTCCCTGCAAAAGAAGACCCATTTGGTAAGGCATCACCAATATGAGCATTGTTTTCGGTCAATGATTGTAGGTGAAAACGAAACGCCAATCTTCCTTTTTCAATCCAGTACACATTTTTAAGTAAAAATTGTCGGATTCCCACTTCTGGAATCAGTTCCGCCAATTTTGCATCTACCAACCTTCTAGTAGTTTGTATGGAAAAATCAATGGAATTCAATCCCGCTAAAATGGCATTGTGATGGGGTTCGTATTTTCTTGGAGAAATGTCTGCAATCATTAGTTTCGCAATCATTTGGGGATGCGTAACGGCAAAAAGCATGGCTGTTTTTCCACCCATCGAGTGTCCCAAAAGATGTACTTCTTCTAGTTGATGGTGTTGAATATAACGGTATAGGTCTTCTACCAGCAATGCATAATTAAACGCCGAAGCATGAAAACTACGTCCGTGATTTCTTTGATCAATTAAATGCACTTGGTAATTTTCTGCAAACTGATTCCCAAGGGTTTTCCAGTTGTCACTCATTCCAAAATACCCGTGTAAAATGAGCAAAGGTTTTCCAGTTCCTTTGATCGTTGCATGTAAAATCTCCATATTATTGTAATCGTTGTAGGTACATATTTACAACATTTTCAAGTCCTAAGTATAGACTTTCAGCTATCAATGCATGTCCAATAGAAACTTCCGCTAAATACGGAATATTCTCTTTAAAAAATTGGATGTTCTCTAAACTCAAATCGTGCCCTGCATTGATTCCTAATCCTAAAGAATGTGCCAAAATCGCAGCTTCAGTATAGGGTTTTATAGCTGCTTTGTTTCCCCTCTCATATTGGGTGGCAAAATCTTCTGTATAAAGTTCTATGCGATCTGTTCCTGTTTTTGCAGCCGCTTCAATCAGTTGTAAATCGGTGCCAATAAATACCGAAGTTCGAATTCCGTTTTGTTGAAACTCACCAATCACCTCTTGCAAAAAAGACTGGTGTTGTAGGGTATCCCAGCCAGCATTCGACGTAATGGCATCTACTCCATCGGGTACCAGAGTAACTTGGGTCGGTTTTGTTTCTAGCACCAAATCGATGAAAGATTGAATTGGATTCCCTTCAATATTGTATTCTGTATGTACTACAGAAACCAAGTCTCTCGCGTCTTGATATTTAATATGACGTTCATCGGGTCTGGGATGAATGGTAATGCCCTGAGCACCAAAATCCTGAATATCGGAAGCTACTTGTAAGAGGTTGGGAACATCTCCCCCTCTTGAATTGCGTAAAGTTGCAATTTTATTGATATTTACACTTAACTTTGTCATTGTCTAAAATTAGGTTGCAAAGATAACTCATTAAATGATTTTATCCTATATTCGTAGTACATGAACATTACAGATTACATCTTAAAAGAAATCAAATCATTAACACCTAAAAGCACGGTAGAAAAGGCTCAAAAGTTGTTCAATGATTATCCGATTACCCATTTTAATGTGGTAGAAAACGGTGTTTTCCTGGGTTCATTTTCTGAAAGTGATATTCAAACCATAGAAAACAAGTCGGCTTTATTGTCGGATTACAAACATCTTTTGACCGGTTTTTTTGCAGATGAAAAGACCCCTGTTTTGGCTTTGCTACAAATTTTTGCAGACAACGATGCTACAGTAATTCCGGTTTTAGATCAAAGAAAAAAATACCTTGGGTATTATGATTTATGCGATGTCTTAGATGTTTTTGCATCCAGTCCGTTTATGAATGAAGAAAGCGAAACCTTGGTTATAGAAACGGTAGAGAATAATTTTTCAATGCCACGAATTTCACAAATTGTGGAAGTAAGCAGAGGAAAATTATTAGGCTACTACATCTCCGAGAAAAAGGCAGGCAATGTGCAAGTAACCTTAAAAGTAGTCACACAAAACATCACTGAGATCATCCAAACTCTTAGAAGATATGAATATGTCATTGTATCCTCTCATGAAAATGATTCCTACTTAGACGATTTAAAAAACAGATCTCAATACCTTCAAAAATACCTCAATATTTGATGAAAAAAATAGCAATTTACGGGCAATCTTATTCTTTAACAACAAAAAAAGAAGTTCAAATTCTTTTAAACGTGTTGGAAGCGCAGAAAGTTGTTGTCTTTTTTGAAAAAAAATTCTACATGCTTTTAAACAAGAACCATGTTTTGGATAAAAAGTACCCAACATTTGAGCATTTCAATGATTTAAACACCTCTTTCAATTTGTTATTTACCATTGGTGGTGATGGTACTATTTTAAGAGCAATCAACTATATCAGAGATTTAAACATTCCGATTTTAGGAATCAATGCAGGTCGAATGGGCTTCTTGGCATCCATCAAGAAAGACGCAATTAAAGAGAGTGTTGCCTGTGTTTTGAATGGCGATTTTACCATTCAAGAACGAACGCTATTAAGCATTCGAACCGAGCCAGCAATAAATAGCCTCAAAGAGTTAAATTTCGCTTTAAACGAAATTACAATTTCTCGAAAAAACACCACTTCAATGATTGGTGTACAAACCTATTTAAACAAAGAATACCTCACCAATTATTGGGCAGATGGTTTAATTATAGCAACTCCAACAGGCTCTACGGGCTATTCACTAAGCTGCAATGGCCCGGTAATCTTACCCGCTTCAAAAAGTTTGGTCATCACGCCCATTGCACCCCACAACTTAAATGCACGGCCCATGGTCATTCCAGATGACACCAACATCGAATTGGAAGTAGACGCACGAGAGAAAAAGTTCTTAATATCATTAGATTCTCGGATTGCTACTGTTCCAATAGGGACCAAAATTTTTATCGCCAAAGCACCATTTACGATCAAAAGTATGTTGCCAAACAATCAATCTTTTTTACAGACACTTCGAAGCAAATTGCTCTGGGGAGAAGATATTCGAAATGAATCCCCTTTTTCAATAAAATCCAACAATAAATAAGCAAATTCGTTGTTATTCAAAAAAGACTGGATATTAACTTTTTAAAGCAAATTGAAATCCATATATTTGCACGCTATTTTTGACCATGAAAAAATGTATATTATTCATAATTTGTATCAGTTTTTCATCCATTTCATTAGGTCAAATTAATGAAATCGGATTCTTTGTAGGAGGGTCAAACTATGTAGGAGACATTGGACGCACCCATTATATTTATCCCAACCAACTTGCTGGAGGATTGATTTACAAATGGAACTGGAATCCAAGAATGGCCCTAAGAGGTACTTTTAGTTACCTTCCAATTACTGGTGACGACAAAGAGGCGAGCACCGATTATAAAACAGAGAGAGGATATCAATTTAGCAACACCATAAATGAATTTGCAGTGGGTTTAGAATATAATTTTTATGAGTACGATCTTTCTTCTCCAGGAAAATTGTCAACTCCTTATATTCTCATTGAACTGGCATCATTTCAATATAAATCTGCACAAAATGTTGCCGCCAATGGCAGCATTAGCTATACCAACAAAACCTCCTATGCAATCCCATTTGGCATAGGGTATAAATCAAAACTCGGAGGTGCCTTTGCCTTTGCAATAGAAGCGAAAGTAAGGTATACTTTTGAGGATGATTTAGATTATGCAACCGGCAGATTTCCCGCATTGGATTTTGGTGGGAATGGAAATGATTGGTATGCCTTTACAGGGGTTTCATTAGTATATACATTTGGTCGACCAGCCTGTTACACAAAAGGATTATAATTTATGGATAAAAAACGACTAATTAATTTACAAAATGTTCCAAAACACGTTGCCATTATTATGGATGGAAATGGACGCTGGGCAAAAAGTAAAGGAATGAGTAGAGTTTTTGGTCATAAAAATGCCCTTACCGCAGTTCGAGAATCGGTAAAAGCAGCTACGAAAATTGGTGTTAAAGCAATCACACTCTATGCCTTTTCTACCGAAAACTGGAACCGCCCAAAAATGGAAGTAGATGCATTGATGAGTCTCTTGGTGCATTCATTGAATAAAGAACTGAAAGACTTTCAAAAAAACGGCGTTCAGGTAAATGCCATTGGCGGAATTGAAAACCTGCCACCCAAAGCACAAAAAGTTTTGAAAGGGGTTCTTTCTGACACAAAAAACAATACCAGAATCATCCTAACTTTGGCATTAAGTTATGGATCTCGAGAAGAAATTGTTAATACTATCAAAAACATATCTAAAAAAGTTGTTAATAAAGAACTTTTAATCAAAGAAATTAACGAAAACACTATAAATAACCATTTATATACATTTAATTTGCCCGACGTTGATTTAATGATAAGAACAAGTGGAGAACAACGCATTAGTAATTTCTTATTATGGCAAATGGCATATGCCGAATTATATTTCATAGATATACTTTGGCCAGACTTTAGAGAAGCGCATTTTTATGATGCAATAATAGAATATCAGAATAGAGAACGAAGATTTGGAAAAACAAGCGAACAAATTACAGAATAGCATTTCTGTTGTATTAGTATGTACTGCACTTTTTTTTACTTTGATTGCAAATTCGCAAACAAAAACTGACAGTATTACTCAAATAAAGAAAGATACCCTAATCCAGAACGTTTCTTTCGTGGAAGGGAAAGAATACGTTTTGGGTGGCATTAGTGTTACGGGGTTAAAAAAGTTTAGCGAAGAAACCGTTCGTGTTTTTACAGGACTAAGACCTGGATTGAAAATTAAACTTCCAGGAGACAAACTGACCAGTGCCATCAAAAAATTGTATGAGAGTAAACAATTTAGCAACGTAGATGTATATCTTGAAAAAGTAGACAGTACGGCTGTATATCTTCAATTTGATGTCCAAGAATTGCCGCAATTAAATACGGTAAAAGTGAGTGGTGTTAAAAAATCAAAAGCGAAAACACTGATTGAAGAGGCCGAATTAAAAATTGGAGCAATGGTAACCGACAACCTCATTGTTACCACCAAAAATTATTTCGAGAAGAAATATACCGACAAAGGATATTTGAAAACGAAAGTGAATTTAGTAATTCAAAATGATACCACAGATATCAATACGGTAAACATGTCGATTCTAATTGACAAAGGAAATAAAATCAAAATTAAAAATATTGATTTCATTGGAAACGCATCCCTTTCTAATTACAAGTTGCGAAAAGCAATGAAAAACACCAAAAGAAAATTCTTTGGACGTTTTTGGAAAGGATCTAAATACATTGAAGAGGATTATCGAGAAGATTTGGAAAGCATTTTAAAAATGTATAGCAAATTGGGCTATCGAGACGCGCGTATTTTGAGTGACAAACTTACTTGGAACGACGACAACACCATCAACTTAGAAATTGAATTGGAAGAAGGGAGACAATACCGTTTTTCTGAAATTTTATTTGTTGGAAACAAAGAATACACAGACGAATACTTAAGACAATTCTTACGCATAGAAAATGGAGACGTTTATAATGGAGTTGTTTTAAAAGAACGAGTAAGTGGAGACGGAAGTCCAACATCCCAAGATTTATCGACCTTGTATCAAGACAACGGTTTTTTGTTTTCTTCCGTAAATGCAGTAGAAACCAAAGTAGAAAACGATTCTATTACCGTAGAAATCAGAATTCGAGAAGACGAAAAAGCAACCATTAAAAAAGTATCTGTTTCCGGAAACGACAAAACAAACGATCATGTATTGTATAGAGAATTGCGAGTAAAACCAGGTGATTTGTTTAGCAGAAGTGCCATTATTCGATCCATTCGTGAAATTGGACAACTCGGATTTTTTGATCAAAATGTAACGCCTGATGTCAATCCAGATTATCAAAACAAAACGGCAGACATTAATTTCAATGTGGTTGAAAAGGGAGGAAGTCAAATAGAACTGCAAGGAGGATACGGTGGAGGATCCTTTATTGGAACCCTCGGACTGTCTTTTAACAATTTCTCTTTCCGTAACATGTTCAACAAAGCGGCCTACAAACCCTTACCAATGGGAGACGGTCAAACACTATCGATTCGTTTACAATCTAGTAGAACCTTCAATACCTATAGTTTTTCTTTCTCAGAGCCTTGGTTAGGAGGTAAGAAACCGAAATCATTATCATTCTCGATTTATTCATCAAATCAATATCAGATCAATCCACAAACTTTTGAGGTAGACAAAAATCAAAGTTTAGGAATCATTGGAGCCTCCTTAGGCTTAGGGCAACGTTTACAATGGCCAGACGATTTCTTTCAATTATCTCAAAGCATTAGCTACCAAAGTTTCAATTTGAACAACTATGGATTTAGAGTTGGAAGTAATGTACTAAGCAATGGAACCTTGAACAATTTGGCCTATAATGTGAGTTTAGCAAGAAACTCCTCGGGACCAAGTTTGATTTTCCCTACCTACGGATCTGAATTTTCTGTTGCAGTAAAAGCAACCCTACCCTACTCACTATTAAACGGGAAAGATTATTCGGTTTCTGAAGAACTAACACCGGAAGAAAAGAATGATCAAATTGCAGAAAACTACAAATGGTTGGAATACTATAAAATAAGCATGAAAGGGAAATGGTATTCCGCTTTTACCGATAAGTTGGTACTTATGAAAAACATTGAAATTGGCTATTTGGGCTACTACAACGAAGCCGTTGGACATACGCCCTTTGAAAGATATTTTGTAGGAGGAGATGGCGTTGCTGCCTTCCAATTGGACGGTAGAGAAACCATTGGATTAAGAGGGTATGAAAACAGCCGTTTAACACCCTTAGAAAATGGAGGGGGAACCATGTACAGCAAATACCAATTAGAGTTAAGATACTCCATTACTGATACACCCTCAGCATCCATATATGCAGTTGGGTTTTTAGAAGCAGGAAACTCGTATGATACTTTTGATGAATTTAAACCGTTTGAAGTAAAGAGATCTGCAGGATTAGGAATTCGAGTATTTATGCCTGCATTTGGTCTTTTAGGAATTGATTTTGCACATGGATTTGATCCATTGCCTGGACAAGTATTAAAATCGGGGTGGCAAACACATTTTATAATCGGAAGACAGTTCTAAGAAAAGAGTACATTTGTAAGATGTCCTTTTTTGGCACGGTTTTTTATAAACACATAATATAAATGAAAAAATTAGTTTTACGTATCGTTCTTTCACTTATCGCATTCGGGAGTTATGCCCAAAAAAATCAACGGATAGCCTATATTGATATGGAGTATATTCTAGAAAACCTCCCAGAATACATCCAAGCTCAAAACACATTGAATGCCAAAATTGCAAAGTGGAAGAAGAAACTAGACACCGAAGCAAGACATATTGAAGTACTAAAAACAGATTTAGCCAACGAAAAAGCAATTCTTACCAAGGATTTAATCGAAGAAAAAGAAGAAGACATTACTTTAAAACAGGAAGAATTAAGAAGATTGGAATCGCTGTACTTTGGCCCCAACGGAGATATGTTCCTCGTTAGAAAGCAATTGGTAAAGCCAATACAAGATCAAGTTTATTATGCAATTCAAAAAATTGTAAAAGCAAAAAAATATGACTTCGTTTTTGATAAATCTAGCGAATTGATTATGCTATATTCAAATAAAAAATACGATATTAGCGAAATAGTTTTAGCAGCGATCGATAAGACCCGAAAGGTTACAGATCGAAAAGCGAAACAACAAGAAAAGAAAACAGCTCCAAAAGAACTAAGTGCCAGACAAAAAGCACTTTTGGCAGCCAAACAAAAGAAAAAAGAGGAATTACTCGCGAAAAAAGAAAAGAAAAAGCAACTTATTGCAACAAGAAGAGCTGAATTATTGGCGAAAAAAGAAGCAAAAAGAAAGCAATTAAAAGAGAAGCAGGAAGCTGCAAAAAAGAAAAAAGAAGAACAAGAAAACAATAATAATTAATTAAATTAAACTTAGGATGAAGAATTTTAAAACGTTACTATTAATTGCTGTATTTACATTAGGATTGGGTGGAATCACAAATGCACAAAAAGTAGCTCATGTTGATTTTGAAAGAGTTGTTGCTAATATGTCTGAAACAAGAGCATTGTTCGCAGATTTGGACAAAAAAGCAAAGACAATGAAGGACGATATTGAAGGCATGAAGAAAAAGTTTGAGAACAAAGCAAAGAAGTACGATGCTGAAGCAACAACTCAAACAGACGAAACCAACCAAAAAAGAAAAGCAGAATTGCAAGGAGACTACCAAAGACTTCAAAATGCACAACAAATGGCACCACAAGAATTGCAACAATTACAAAGCAAAGGTTTAGAGCCAATCAACAAAAAAGCAATTGACGCTATTAACGCAGTAGCAGCATCAAAAGGTATTTTGTATGTTTTTACTTCAAACATGTTGATCGTTAAAAAAGGAGAAGACTTATACGAAGCAGTAAAAGCAAAATTAGGTTTATTAGCAGATCCACAACCAAGAAATTAAGGAGCGCTCTTATTAAAATAAAAAAACCTACTCTTATTGAGTAGGTTTTTTTATTTTTACCACAATGATACAAGAAGACTTTTCGATTGGCATTTTTGATTCTGGAGTTGGGGGAACCTCTATCTGGAAAGAAATCAACCAACTATTGCCTATGGAGAGTACACTGTACCTCTCGGACAGCAAAAACGCTCCCTATGGCACAAAAAGCAAAGAAGAAATCATTGCATTGGCCATTAAAAATACGGAGTATCTACTCAACAAAAACTGTAAAATTATTGTGGTTGCCTGCAATACGGCAACAACCAATGCCATTGCGTATTTACGAGCCCACTATAAAGTCCCTTTTATTGGCATAGAACCCGCAATAAAACCCGCAGCACTCCAAACCAAAACCAACACCATCGGTATATTGGCAACCAAAGGAACTTTAAACAGTGCGCTATTTGAAAAGACATCACAAAAACTAAACAGCAAAATTCAAATTATAGAACAAATTGGCGCTGGCCTAGTTGCGCTCATCGAAAACGGAAAACTGGAGTCAGAAGAAATGACGCACTTATTGCAAAGCTACCTCGAGCCAATGATTTCCGAGCAGATAGATTGTTTGGTATTGGGCTGCACACATTATCCTTATTTAATCCCCCAGATTCGGAAAATTCTTGGGTCTAAAATACACATTATCGATTCTGGACAAGCGGTTGCAAAACAAACTCAGAAAGTATTGTCTGAAGCCAATCTCTTAAAAAAAGCAGCAGCCACCAGCAAGTCCTCGCAGCTATTTTTGATAAATAGCAACAAAAGTATTCTCACCAAATTGCTGGCAGATGGCGAGGACAAAAAATCTTTACAAATTATAGAAACGGACTTCTAAAAGCCGTTAAAAGCAGAATTAATATTTGGACAAGCAGCACCTCTTGGCGCTCGTGTAAATAAATTCAAACCAACACTTATTTGATTGAACCCGCTGTTCGATAGCAAAATGTCATTCAATTGACGTGTATAGGTATAAGAAAACATGAAGTTTTTATAGTTCAACCCCACAATTGGTGTAATGTATTGTGCGTTCTCAATAGCGCCACTCTCAAAGCTTTTTCTATAAGACAAAGCAGCCCATAATTGGGTATCTCCAAAAGTCTTATAAGCTTTTAGGTTCAGATCGGCTAAACGTTCGCCAGTACCTTCTCTAAACTGTAACATCAAAGAGGGTTCCAATTGTACCGCATTTTCTTGTCCAAAGTAATACCCTGCCGTAAAGATATAGTTCCTTAAATCGAGTGGTTCGTTAATATTTAAGTTGTTTTTTGCTGTTAGCAACAAATTCTTCACCGTAAAATAGGAAGAGAACCCTCCCAAATGATAGGACATTCCAAAATCTGCATTGTAATAACTCGTGCTTTCGATGACTTGTGCAACTGCAGGATCTCCAAAAAAGGATCTTTGATCGGACTGGTTTTGAACAAATGTAAAAGACAATCCAAAAGAAAGTTGTTCAAACAAGCGGCCATCGCTCAGTGGCAAATGGTAGGCATAGGTGCCTTGTAAACCCTGTTGAGAGTGGTATCCGTTTTGATCGTTGAACAACACAAAACCATACCCAGCATTGGTTTCTTCTCCTAATTTTGTATGAAAACTTAACGTCTGTAGTGCGGGCGCATTGGGAATACCTTGCCATTGCTGTCTTGCCGTAAACCTTAATTTAGACGAATTTCCAATCCCAGCAGCAGCAGGGTGAAGTAAATACACATTGTCAGAAAGATAATCCCAATAAATGGGAAGTGTTTCCTGAGAAAAAGTATTCATCGCAATAAAAAGGGAAAACAAAAAGCTGAGCTTTGTATAAATTTGCTTCATTGAGTACAGATTGTATATAAGTTTCCAAATATATTGTTTTTCTAACAAAAAAATATAGTTTTTTAACGCATTGTTTCCATTGCATTATCAAACGTTAAAAAACCGTGTTTTATTGTTGGTCATAAGGGCCTCAATTTTGACAACTCAACATCAGCAACACTTCTCGAAAGTTCTAAGAAGCATTTTCTGAAAAACCATTTAAAACTGCCTTCATTTTTTATTTTTTTGTTTTTATTAAATTTTAGATTTTAATTTATTTTACAAATAAAGTAAAAATACCTCCACCGTTTGCATCCGAATAAATAAGTGGGCATATATGGGAATAACTGGTTCTTAAAATGGTATAAATGAAATTTCGAGACCTTAAAAAAAGGGGTATTTATGCAAAAAAGAGCTCCGAAAAAAGTGAAAACAGCAAAAAAATCCTCAAAATTCTAAGGAACACCCAAGCAAATGTTTCCTTTTTTTAAGCTTCTAAAAAAATCCATTTGTTAAAATGGGGAAAGAAATGCATTTGTAAGGATGGATTTTGTTTTCTTTATTTTTAAGGAATTGTAACATTTGTTACTCCCAAAATGAAGCGCTTTTGTTATTTTTACATCAAATTAAAATAGTGATGATTGGACGAAATTCTAAATTCCTGCGCATTGTTCGTATGCAATGCCCAAAGTGTCAGAAAGGCGCCTTCTTTAAAGGGCATCCCTATGAATTGACAAAAATAGGCCTGGTGAAGGAATCCTGTTCGCATTGTGGATTGAAATATGAGATGGAACCTGGGTTTTTTCAAGGATCTTACTACGTTTCTTATGGTTTGGCAGTGGGCCTTTTTGTGGCATTGTGGATTTTAAAAAGCCTTTTTTTACCGAATTTAAACTATCTTACTACCTTAATATCAATGGTGATTGCCCTGCTGGTGCTCGCCCCATTACTCTTTGCTTATTCAAAAGTAATATGGATACATCTCTTTGTAAAATATGATTCAGGAGCTCAAAAATAACTTCGGCCATCTTTTTGAAGCCGAACTGTTACAAGAAATCAACCAAGTAGGCAGCTATAAAGATGTTGCCGAAGGCGCAAAAATGATGGAAATTGGCGACTATGTGCGCTCGATGCCCCTGCTCATTTCTGGTGCTATAAAAATTTTAAGAGAAGACAACAATGGCGATGAACTGCTGTTGTACTTCCTCGAAAAAGGAGATACTTGTGCCATGACATTGACCTGTTGTCTTGGGCAAACAAAAAGTGAAATCAGAGCCATTGCAGCGACCGATGCTACCTTAATTATGGTCCCCGTAGAAAAAATGGAAATCTGGGCTGGAAAATATAAAAGCTGGCGCAAATTTGTTTTTGAAAGTTACCACAATCGACTCAATGAAATGTTTGCCACCATCGATAGCATTGCCTTCTTAAAAATGGATGAACGCCTTGTGAACTACTTGAAAGAAAAAGCAAGAATTGCTGAGGGCGCTATCATTTATAGTACCCATCAAGAAATTGCCTATGAATTGCATACCTCTCGGGTGGTCATTTCTAGGCTCTTAAAAAAACTAGAGAATTTAAATAAAATCTCCCTGCATCGAAATCACATTCATATTAAGAATATCTAGGCGGAATGTAACCAATGTTACTGCGAACTTCTTTGTTTCCCTTTATTTTTGCAAAAAAAATAAAGAATGTTCAAAAAAATACTGCCTATTTTAGCGTGGCTACCTTCTTATAAAAAAGATGATTTTTCGGGCGATTTAACAGCGGGTTTGACTGTTGGAATCCTACTTGTTCCGCAAGGAATGGCCTATGCAATGATTGCGGGCTTGCCGCCTGTTTTTGGTTTGTATGCCGCTTTAATGCCACAAATTATCTATGCCTTTATGGGTACTTCTCGGCAATTGGCCGTTGGGCCCGTTGCTATGGACTCGCTGCTAGTTGCCGCTGGACTGGGCGCGTTGTCTTTATCTGGTATGGATTCCTATATTGCCTTGGCCGTGTTTTTAGCTTTGTTTATGGGGGCCATTCAATTGCTCCTAGGGGTTGTAAGAATGGGATTTTTAGTCCGATTTTTATCAAAACCTGTGATTAGTGGCTTTACTTCTGGAGCGGCCATTATTATAGGTCTTAGCCAACTCAAACACCTTTTGGGCATCGAAATCACGAGAAGCAACCAAGTACATCTCTTGCTTGCAAACGCTTTTAAAAATATCCATTTGACCAATGGCTATGCACTGGGTATTGGAATCTCTTCGATTGTTTTGATCCAAATTATTAAAAAATTAAATACAAAATATCACAAACGTTTTCCTGCCGCACTCGCCCTGGTAGTTCTTGGGGTTGGAGTGGTTTCTTTTTTTGAATTGTATGCCTCCGGGGTTCAAATTGTTGGAAAAGTACCGAGTGGACTTCCGTCTTTTCAAGTACCAAAAATTCCTTTAGAACGGCTTTCAGAACTTGCACCCATTGCAATTACTTTGGCCTTAATTGCTTTTATGGAAGCCATTTCAGTAGCAAAAGCAGTGGCTGAAAAACATTCCGAATATGAACTGGACCCCAATCAAGAACTTATTGCATTGGGTACTGCAAACATCGTAGGTGCTTTCTTTCAATCCTATCCCACCACCGGTGGTTTTTCGAGAACGGCAATCAACGAACAAGCGGGTGCAAAAACAGGCATCGCTCCGCTTATAAGTGCGGGTGTGGTTGGACTGACCTTATTGTTTTTAACACCGCTGTTTTATTATTTGCCCAATGCCGTCTTGGCCGCCATTATTATGGTTGCGGTTTTTGGATTGATCGATTTTTCCTACCCCATCTCTTTATATAAAACCCGGAAAGACGAGTTTGTACTCCTACTCCTTACCTTTATAATTACCGTTAGCGTGGGAATAACCTCAGGGATTCTTTCGGGGGTACTCCTCTCTTTATTGATCTTGCTGTATCGAATTTCTGTACCGCATATTGCCGTAATTTCCCGCATTAAAAACAGCAATTCTTTTAAAGAAGTCGCTCATTTCCCTGGATTAATCGAGCCCCAAGACCCTATATTAGTCCTTCGCATGGACGCACCCCTCTTTTTTGGAAATACAGCGGTTTTTAAAACAACAGTCTTGGAAAATATTCAGCAAAAAGGCGCGACTTTGCAATGGGTAGTTCTGAGCATGGAAGCTATGAGTTATATCGATAGTAGCGGGTTGCATCTGATAAAACAACTTATTGAAGAGCTGCATAAAAAGGATTTGAAACTGCTGTTTTCTGGCGCCTCTGCTCCCATCAACGATCTTCTGCATAGCAGTGGCATTTTAGCGCTTCTTGGGGAAGAACATATTTTTTCGGAAACGCTTGAGGCGGAAACCTATGCCAACGCAAAGCAGGCGTCACAAAATTTCAAAAAAAACAACACAGCTCAAAAAAAAATTGAATCCTGTGTAACCGATGTTACCGTTGCACGATATTATAAATAGTATTTTTGTAAAATAATAATACAAAATCATGAAAATAGAACAAATATATACCGGATGTCTGTCGCAAGGAGCCTACTATATTGAAAGCGAAGGAGAAGTTGCTATTATCGATCCTTTGAGATCTGTGACCCCTTATTTGGAAAAAGCTGCCGCAAACAATGCCCGCATAAAATATATTTTTGAAACCCATTTCCATGCGGACTTTGTAAGTGGTCATGTGACCTTATCTAAAAAAACCGGGGCTCCTATTATTTACGGTCCCAATGCCGCGACTTCTTTTGAAGCGATGATTGCCACCGATGGACAGGTATTTGAACTGGGAAATATTAGCATTACCGTGCTACATACACCTGGCCACACCCTAGAAAGTTCGGTATACCTTTTAAAAGATGCCGACGGAAAAGACCATGCTATTTTTAGTGGAGATACTTTGTTTTTGGGGGATGTTGGCCGTCCGGATTTGGCACAAAAAACTGGCAGTATCACCGCAGACGATTTGGCGGGCTATCTCTTTGATAGTTTGCGAAATAAAATCATGCCACTGGCAGACGATGTCATTGTTTATCCAGCGCATGGGGCGGGTTCTTCTTGTGGTAAAAATTTAAGTAAAGAAACCGTAGATACTTTGGGCAATCAAAAAGCAACCAATTATGCCTTGCGAGCCGATATGACCAAAGAAGAATTCATTGAAGAAGTAACGGAGGGTTTGACAGCTCCGCCACACTATTTTCCTTTGAATGTTCAAATGAACAAAGAGGGCTATGAAGATTTTGCAGATGTCTTGGCACGAAGTGCTCAAGCATTGTCTCCTGCTGCTTTTGAAAGTGCTGCCAATGACACTGAAGCCATCGTGTTGGATGTACGCCATCAAGATGATTTTGCAAAAGGGCATATTCCACGCTCTATTTTTATTGGATTGGATGGTGGTTTTGCCCCTTGGGTGGGTGCCTTGATTGCCGATGTGAAACAACCTTTGTTATTGATTACTCCTGAAGGAATGGAAGCAGAAGCAATTACGCGGTTGTCTCGGGTAGGATTTGATCAGGTTATAGGATATTTAAAAGGGGGATTTGATGCTTGGAAAAAAGCATCCAAAGAATATGATACGGTAAGTTCGATGGCAGCCACCACTTTTGAAGGGGTGAAAGCAAACCATGGAGTGCCTGTATTTGATGTGCGTAAGGAAGGTGAATTTTTATCGGAACATGTGGTAAATGCTCACAATACGCCTTTACAATATTTGAACCAGCATTTGACAGCATTCCCAGAAAAAGACACTTTTTATGTGCATTGTGCAGGAGGATATCGTTCGATGATTGCTGCGTCGATGTTAAAAAATAGAGGCATTCATAATTTTATTGATATTGCGGGCGGTTTTGCTGCTATCAAAGAAACCGCGGTTCCTATTTCTGACTTTGTATGTCCTTCTACTTTATAAAAAACAAAAATATACGATGAAAAATGTATCTCAACAAGACTGGATTGCTGCCATTGCAGCAACTGAAAATGCCGTGATTATTGATGTAAGAACTCCAGAAGAATGTGCGACTGGAATTCTCGAAAATGCAATCATGCTCGACTTTTTTAGGTCGGAATCTTTTCAACGTGAAATCGCACAATTGGATAAAAGCAAACCTTACTTTGTGTATTGTAGAAGTGGCAATCGAAGTAGTCATGCGTGTGCTATGATGGAAAGCATGGGGATTGCTAAAACCGTAAATCTACTCGGCGGCATGAATGCATGGACTGCCCCAAAAGTGATGCCCAACTCCTAAGAAAAGGAAGGCGCAAATTTTTTCAACTACAAAAACAAAAATCAATGAACTTAATTTATGAACCCTGGCCTTGGTACATCGCTGGCCCTATGATTGCTTTGATCCTCTTCCTACTTCTTATGGTTGGCAAAAACTTTGGAATGTCTTCCAATTTAAGAACGCTTTGCACACTGTGTGGTGCAGGGAAAACAACCGATTTCTTTAAGTTTGACTGGAAATCTCAAAAATGGAATTTGATCGTAGTGCTCGGCGCTATCATTGGCGGCTATATTGGTGCCCATTTCTTAAGCAATACTACAGCGGTTGTGCTGAACCCTGAAACCATTTCAGATTTAAAGACTTTTGGTTTTGAAAGTGCTGGAACGGCCTATTTACCAACAGAAATGTTTGCAACAACTGCATTAGGAAGCTTGAAAAACCTAGTACTTTTAGTCCTTGGAGGACTTTTTGTAGGCTTCGGAGCTCGCTATGCTGGAGGCTGCACTTCTGGACATGCTATTTCTGGATTGAGCAATTTGCAGCTGCCGTCTTTAATTGCTGTGATTGGCTTTTTTATTGGTGGCTTGTCCATGATTCATTTAATTTTTCCTATACTTTTTTAAAAATGAGAACACTTATCTATTTATTGATCGGAATCCTTTTTGGAATCACCATGTTTAAATCGGAGGCCGCTTCTTGGTTTCGTATTTATGAAATGTTCAAATTTGAATCTTTCCACATGTATGGCATTATTGGCTCGGCATTGGTACTCGGAATCCTTGTGACTCAAAGTATCAAACGCTTTGATATAAAATCTTTTTATGGTGAGAAAATTGTCTTTACTCCAAAGGCAAAAAGTTTTTCTCGCTACCTCATCGGAGGCATTATTTTTGGCCTAGGATGGGCATTGGCAGGCGCTTGCCCTGGACCAATGTTTACACTGGTTGGAGCTGGCTATGTACCGATTCTTGTTGTTATTGCTGCAGCAATTGTTGGAACGTTCGCATACGGAATTGTAAAAGACAAAATACCGCATTAACTGCATGTAAGATTGGTTTGCATCTTTGATGTATTCGAGTGTAAAAAATCCTTCCGTAATTGTCAAATCCACAAAAATTCAAGTAATAAGAGACAACTAAAAATATTATTTAGATCGAATACTAAAAAATTCCTAAATTTGAAATATGTCAACAAATAAAACACCTTATTGCCCAATCGCACTATCTATCAGTTATGTAGGTGACAAATGGACTTTAATTATCTTAAGAGATATGTTGCTTTTAAACAAAACACGGTTTAAAGAGTTCAAAGCTTCGAGAGGGAAAATTGCTTCGAATATTTTGAGCAATCGATTAAAAATGCTTTTGGAGGAGGGTTTTATTGAAATCCTAAATCCTTTGGGCACTAAAAAAAGCAGGCAATTCATTGCTACCGAAAAAGGAATTGCCACCTTACCCATTCTTATTGAACTCTATTTATTTTCTGTGCACGACATGCATGTTTCTCTTTTTTCGGAGGAAGAATTGGTGGTTCAAAAAATAATTTTAGAAAACCCAACACTTTTCAAAGAAAATGTAGTGAAAGGTTATTTGGAGTTGGTAAACGAATTAAAAGCGGGTGTTGGTGCTTAAATTGGGTGTTTTTTAAGGATTTTTAAAAAAAACCTATTCGCATTATTTCTCTATGCAATTCGTATTTTTCTGCGCTCGCTAAAAAAGGGCCCTCAAATGTACCTTTAAAAATGCATTGCTGCTTACATATTGTAAACCCCGCCATTAATATCTAGGGTAGCCCCCGAAATAAATCCATCGTATTCCGAAGCCAAATACAAAACAGCGCGTGCAACGTCTGCGGCATTTCCTGCTCGTTGTATTGGAATTCCTGCAACGGTTGCTGCTGCAGATGCTTTGGTGGTATGTGTATTATGAAAAGAAGTGCCTAATATAAGTCCCGGTGCAACGGCATTTACGCGAACACCCTCAGGTCCTAATTCTGTTGATAAAGCTCTGGTGAAGGTTAAAATAGCACCTTTACTGGTTGCATAGGCCAAGGATCCCGCATGGCCTCCTTTTCTTCCGGCTAGGGAAGACAAATTGACAATACTGCTGTTTTTATTTTTAATAAGGTAGGGCGATGCGGCTCGGGTTACAAAAAGCATGGAGGTAAGATTAATGTCCATTACTTGTTGCCAAAATTCGGTGGTAATTTCAGGCAAGAGATTACGCGCAACTAAAGAGCCGGTATTGTTAATCAAAATATCAATTCCGCCAAAAGCAGCGATGGTTTTTTCGATCAGGGCATTTGCGGCAGCTTCTTGGGTTAAATCTCCCTGTATGACCACTGCTTTTTGTCCTTTTTGAAGGGCATATTCCTTCAATTCGTTGGCAGTAGCTGCACTGGAATAATAATGAATGGCCACATTGGCTCCACTGTCAATAAAATGACGGGTGATGGATGCGCCAATACCTTGTGCACCTGCAGTTACAAGTACATTTTTATTTGTTAATTTGTGGGAATGTTTCATGTTTATTTTGCTAACAGGTTGGGATTAAAATTGAAATAGGCTTTTTTGAACATGCTGCTTTAATCATTTTTGATAAAATAGCCTTTGTTGGAAATCGCGGCTTCGCTTACAAAAAGTCGTGCTTCTTGAAACCAAACCTCGGCATAATTGCCATCGTTGTATTGTTTTTGGAGGTCTCCTCCATGTGTTTCGGCTCCTGAACACCAATTTCTATTGATTTCGGGTGATTTTCCATTGGTTTGGTTGTAGGCACCAAACTTAAAAAACAGGCCTTCTTCTGCATAGGCATTTGCACGTTCTACACCGTCCTGACCAATGGGCACAAACAAATCTTGGGTTTGCTGGGGCCTATCTGCAGGGGTCGTGTATTCGGAGACGATTAGGTTTTTGGTAAACATTTGTGTGGGATGTCCTTCACTTTTAAAGGTGAGGTACATGACCCCTTTTTTGACTCGGATCTCATAACTTAGGGTTTCTCCCAAAGCAATTCCATCTTCGGGTTCTTTTGGATAAGTGTTTTCGGTAGCTCCTACTACTGAGAAATCATCTCCCCAAACGGCGGTGGAATAATCCCATCTTCCGGTATTGTCTTCGCCAGCTGTATTGATTTCGTAATGCCAAAATACAGATCCTTTGGTATGTCCGGGAAATTTCTTGTAAAATATTTTAAGGGGTTCATTTTCGTGGCCATCGGCACTGTGAATTTGACCAATTACAACAGAATAGGAAGCGGCTACACGGGCATCTCCTGTGGAAGAGACATTCATTACTTTAAGGGTTGTATTCAATTTTGCCTCTGAATGTGCCGACCATTTTTTGGTTTGGGCCATTTCTGTTCGGGTATTGTTTGAGGTTCCATGGGTATCCCCCGCATTGGGTGCTTTAAAAACAACCCAGTCTTTTTGCTGTGCGGTGGTTGCATAAAAAAAATCTTGATGTTCAAAATTGACTGCGTGCCCTACATTGGAGCCATCTCCTAAAATTAAATTCCAATCGTTGGCCAATGGAATTACCTCACTGGAATATAGGGTTTTTTGATGTTCGTTTGACGCTGCTTTTTGGGGTTTGTTGGTACAGCTATTTAAGAGCGTAAAAAGACTCAACGTTCCTAAAAAAATTATCAAATGGATGTTTTTTATTTTCATTTTTTGGTTTTCTAAAAGTTGTTTTTTTGCTTGTTAAGGGATTAGAAATAATCGAAAAGTGCCAATACTCCGTTTACAGAAATAACGAGCGAAAAGAACAAGGCGCCATACAATCCGATGGCTACGGCGGGACTTGTTTGATAGCCTTTGAGTTTCTTTTTATTTTTGAGTAATAAGATAATACCCAGCACTACGATGGGCAATACAAAAACATTAAATACTTGTGACAGGATTTGAATTTCAATCGGATTTGCGCCAAATGCGGGGCCTATTAAAGCTACCAAACATGCAATGGCAGTAACCACACGAAACTGTTTTGAGTTGGTATCTAAGGTTCCCGATTGATAATCGGCAAGGAGTAATGGGGCAATGAGCAAACAGGGAAAAATGGAGGACAAGCCTGCACTTAATGCGCCAAAGAAGAAAATAGTTACGGCCCATTTTCCGGCTACGGGTTCTAGAGTATTGGCCATATCAAGTACATGGGTCACAGCAATTTCTTGGTGAAATAAAGATCCTGCTGCGACAGCCATAATGGTGGCACTGATTAAAAAAATTAAAGCGGCAGCGGTAATGGCATCCTTTTTTTGTTGTTTTAAGTTTTTGATGGTCCAGCCTTTTCCTCTAACAAAAAGGGGTCTTGATAAAAAGGTGGCGGCAGCCATGGTGGTGCCTACAAATGCAGCGACCAACATTTTACCTCTTGGCACTTCTGGAATGGTGGGGAGTAATCCTTTGAGTACTTCCATTGGAAGTGGCTGTACAAAAAACAAAGAAAAGAAAAATGAAAGCCCCATTAAGGTTACAAATAGGATGAGTATTTTTTCAAAAAAAGTGTACTTCCCTACCAAAAGCAACAGGTAGAAAATAACAATTACCAGAGTGGCGATGCTTAACACGGTTTCGTATTGAAAGGCGCGTAAGGATTGGAAATTGAGGGCAAGTATTTCAAAGATAATATTGGAGGAGATGCCTAAAATACCCATGAGGGAATTCCATTGGCCAAAGGTGATTCCTACAATGATTAAAATGGCCAACACTTTTCCAAATTTCAAGTGCTTTTTAAATCCATAAAGTGCGGTTTCTCCGGTTAGCAGGGCATAATTTCCATAGGCAAACATTAAGATTCCTGAAAACACACAGCTTAATAACAGCACCCATAATAATTGCATGCCAAATTTACTTCCTGCAACAATCATAGAGGTGACACTTCCGGTACCGATGGTGTAGCCGATGGCAAAAATTCCAGGACCAAAGCCCAATAAGATTGCAATGATTTTTTGTATAAATGATTTTTTTGTTTGAAGTGTTGCCATGTTGTGTTTATTTTTGATTAATGCTGTTGCCAATCTGTATGATAGTATTGCCCGGTGTCATCCTCTTTTCTTTGATAGGTATGTGCGCCAAAATAGTCTCGTTGGGCTTGTAGTAGATTTGCGGAAGAATTGGCGGTTGTATACTCGGTAAAAAAGTGTATGGCATTGCTGATACTTGGAATTGGCAATTCGTGTAACACCGATCCTGCGACTACTTTTTGAATGGCTGATTTTCGTTTTTTTAATGCTTGGATCGTATTTTCATGGGCAAACAGATTGTAGGTTGTTTTGAAAATGGTTGCCAATTCGATCATATAATCGGATCTAATGATGCACCCATTGGTCCAAATCCGAGCCAATTCGCTTAAATCCAACGCCCATTTAAAACGTTCTGAGGCTTCTTGTATGAGTTTAAATCCTTGATAATGATTGATAATTCTAGCAAATTGATAGGCCTTGTGAAGGTCTTCAATGTTGAGGTTTGGGGCGGTACTGTTTTCTGGGTTGAATTGTATACTTGCTGCGACTCTTTCTGCTTTGTAAAAGGATGCATACCGAGCAAATAAGGCGGAAGCTATTAGGGTACTGGGCACGCCTAATTCTGCGGTTGCTATGGTGGCCCAATTGCCAGTTCCTTTATTGCCTGCCGTGTCCATTATCTTATTGACTAACCAATCATCGCCTTCTTTTTTTCGTAAAATAGTGCAGGTAATTTCTAACAGATAACTGTTTGTGGTGGATTTCCACGTTTCTAAAATATCGGCGATCTGGTCTGGTGTGTTCCCTTTTGCTTTAAGAACGGTATAGACATCTGCCAACAACTGCATTTCAACATATTCAATGCCATTGTGAATCATTTTTACAAAATGACCACTTCCTTCGTTTCCAACAAAGCTACAACAGGGAACGCCATTTTTGTCTTTTGCAGCAATCCGTTCTAAAAAAGGCTGTACTTGTTGGTAAGCTTTTGCATTGCCTCCTGGCATAATCGAAGGTCCTTTTAGGGCCCCTTCTTCGCCTCCCGAAACTCCTGCTCCTATAAAATGAATGCCTTTCGATTTTAAGAAATCGAAGCGTTCTTTTGTTTTTTTATAGTTTGAATTTCCACCATCGATAATGCTGTCTCCTTGGGATAAAAAAGGCAGTAGGTTTTCAATTACGGCGTCTATGGCAGGGCCTGCATTGACCATCAACATAATCTTTCTAGGGGTTTCCAACGAATTGACAAAAGCAGGAAGGTCATCAAATGGTAGTGCTGATGACAATTCTTCAAACTCTTTTTTAAAATTGATAGCAATGTCTTCTTCTACCTCTGGCACATGTCTGTTGTACATGGAAATTCGAACCCCTTTTTGGGCTAAATTTCGACTGAGGCTTTTTCCCATAACCCCCAAGCCTATGAGCCCAAATTGGGCTTTTAATGGAAGGTTTTCCTGAATTTTGGCAACCATTTCTTCTGGTGATACATGAATGTCTATTGACAGTGCGTTTTGTGGAATTTCTAGGGTATCAAACTGTGATTGCAACAAATCGGAGGTCATAAAATGATGACTTCGATGTTGCATGCGTACTTTAATTTGCTGAAAGGAACCGTGTAAAAAAACCCATTTTGTAGCGGCTGCAATGGTGGTCTCTAAAATTGTTCGGTAGGAGGCTTTTAATGCGGAGCAGGCAATGATGCAACTGTTGGTTTTCAATTGCGCAACGGCCAACGTGTTTAATGCATGCAACCAATCGTGACGATCATGATCGGTTAAGGGCTGGCCTTGGGACATTTTTAAAATGTTTGCTTCGGAATGATAGTCATCTCCATCAAAAAAAGGGATCTCCAACTGTTTTGCTAACAAAGCACCAATGGTACTTTTGCCCACACCGGAAACGCCCATCATAAAAATGACGGTGTGCTTTGAGGAATGTATTGCTTGTTTCATTATTGGTTAACCAGTTTGGATAACCAAAAATACGTTATTATTATGAATATTCTATTCTTTTAAATATTGTAAGTTTTGTGGTTGATAAAGAAGTGTTGAACCTACAGAAGTTGGGGGGTACAATGTTGTTCCTTCCAAAACAAAGAGCAATTTTATTATTTGATAAATTTAGGGATGAATACTGTTAGGTTTTCCATCACAAAATATACAATGTATTGGACACACTTGATCTTTTAATAAAGCAAATGTTTTTTTGAGTTGTCTCTCCAGCCCGCTTGGTTTGAATAGTTCACAAAATATATTTTGAGGTCGCTTTGATTGGGGTAGTCTACAAAATACACTTTCTTGTCGGCTGCATTGGCATACTTTACAAAATACCAGCGTCCTTTATTCCCTTCTGCTTGATTTTTATAGGCTACTTTATATACTTTTAAATCGGCTTGATTTTCATAGGCAACTACAAAAATTCTTAGGTCTGCTTGATTGGCATATTTTACTGCATGTACTTTTTGGGCGTATCCCAAAAAGGAACTTACACAAAAAAAGAGGGTCAAAATTGATTTCATAAGTATACTATAAAAAAGATTGCTAATGGGCAAGCTTGATGAATGTACGTCTTTGAAGACGATACTTCACACGTGTATTATTTTGTTCTTGTTCTTTTATAAAGTCTGGGTAATCTTTGATGCTTGTCTTTACCAAAAACGAATTCTGATATAGTTATTTGCACAGATTTTGATATCGAAATAAAGGCCTTCAAAAGCCAATATATTGCATGTATAAAGAAATCGGTTCCACATCTTAATCGTATTATTTCATATAATATTACACCTCTTTTTTAGATTTCTATGAACTAAAAATAGACGTATCTCTGGTTTAATTGAGAAATTTCGCAATGGTACTAATTGTGCCTAAATCAAGCACTGTCCGGGGGTACTTTTTAAACATTGCATCGGTCTATTTATTTGCGCTCCACATTTGCTTTATTTTTCTTTGCTTTCGGTTTTTTTAAATACCTTTAGTAAATAGTAGCTCCCTAGCAACGACAGCCCTATAATTAATAGTGGGCTTGCGCCTGCCCAAGACATGAGTTTAAAAAGGCTTCCAAAAATTGCCATTGAGAGTCCTAAGTATTTTATCTTACTCATTTCAATTTAACTTGAGAGTGCTTCGTTTTGGTGTTTAGAACGGTTGTTTTCTGTAATCAAATATACTAATTTTTAGGGTAAAATTAGATGGATTGCTCATTTTATTGCTCCTAGATGGGTGTTTTGGAATGGGCGATCAAACAAATGGTGTTTTTTTTCTCTATGAATACCGTAGGTGTTTTTTTGATTAATTTCTCATCTAAAAAAAATAAAGCTTTACATCATTTTTTTATTGTGTATAGGAAACTTCTGCTCCGAATACCCTCTCTAAAACAAGGAGTATCGTTTTGGTTTTAGATTGAAAATTCAAAAGCGGCAGTAGCTCCGAAGTTACTGGCCAATATGCTCATAAATAGCTCAATACTTAAGATCCTGATCTAATTTTTTGTTCCATAAAAAAACTACTGATTTCTTTCTCCTATTCAAACATATTTGCCCGATCCCAATAGCACTTAGAATGAATAAGCCTTCGATACTGTCTTGAATATCTGACACAACGATAGCTGCCAGGTTGCCTCCTCGAGAGTGCTTATAGACAACAATTATTGATCCTTCAATAATCATCCATTCCCGTATAATTCTAATAAGGTAATTTCTGGTATTTGATGTTTTTGTCTAAAAAGCCATGCACTTAAATTATAGGAATTGGCACTTTCAAACAATTGGCTTTACAGGGAATCATTTAACAACATTTCTTGAATTTTGTAGGGGGAAAAAACATTTTATATTTGCTAAATAGACAATTTTATTTGTTAGAAATACTGTCAATTTATGGTCAATACCCGTGTAAAAAACCTCTTTAACAGAACCATCAATCATATCCTCTGCAAATTGACACCAGACAGCATGAAAAAAATTATTTATAATATAATTATAACTATATTTGAAAATTATTGAAAATAAATACGAACTATATTTTGAAATATCATGAGAAAATTACTGAAAGGAATTGCTGTAGTAACAATTTTATTTTTTGTTCATTCGTGTGGATCACTAAAGAATAAAGATATAACTGGTGAGAAAGAAATAAAACAAGTCTTTAAAACAAAAAAATTCAAGGATTCTAACGATGTTTTTTATGCAATTGTTGTGGGGGAACATGGAGATGAAATGGAAGCGAAGAATTTAGCGTTATCAGAAGCAAGACTTCAATTTACAACGAAAGGAAGTAGTATGGTTGAATCTGCTGTAAAGAAAGATGGAACTAGATCAATGAATGATCGTGTTGGATCTTTAGATGTGGAAACTAAAAATGTAGTAATTTCAAAAGCAGTCAGTAGTTATATGAATGAAGTTGACTCAAAACTGTTTTATAGTGAAGAAAGAGGCACCTATATTTATCGAGCAGTTTACAAAATTGAAACGGATAATATTATTTCATTATTAAACCAAGTGAGTAAATAATTTGAAAAAAACATCTTTTTACATTGTATTTCTTGGGTCGTTTTTTTTTAGTACCTATGCTTCTGCACAGTGTGACAAAAAACTCACAAACGAATCTTTAAACTATATTGCCACAAATATATTTAAAAACGAAAAGGAATTCTATTCTGATAAATTTAGATTGGGATTAAAAAAACGACTTGTTCAGAAGATATCTTCCTATGTTCAAACGTCAACAAGTATGAAATCTTCTTTTTCTCTAAAAGGACTTAAAAGTAAGAAAAGTAATACTTCAAAAACAAGAATTAATGCGATTGCATTAGTAGTTAACGCACATTATACGAAATGTGGCAATATAGCTATCATAAGTGTTAATAAAAAAACATACAACCAATCTCAATACAATAATTTCATAAGACAATTAACATTCCATTCGAGAAATCTGAGTAATCTTTTGAAAGGAATGGATGAGTCTGTGTCTAGAAGATTCGTTAGGAAAAAGGTGAAATTTTATACAAATATCCTCCAAGATCTTAGTTCTTTGTTACCATTAGTCAAACTTCCTAATGAAGATAAATTATTAATGAATCAATTTTCCATAGATGTTAGTAATTTAGAAAATAAATCGGATCAATTAAAGCAAAAGAGGAATGCTAAATTAAAAAAAATGGGGACTGATTTTAAAAACGGTTTTAAAAATTTAATTGATAATTTTTAATGCGTTTTTTTCATCCATATGCTGTTTCTTTAATATCATTACTCTTCTTTTTTGATTTTACGAATTGTCTTGCACAAGATTCAATTTTTACATCAATAGACAATCAATTCAATATTTCTACAGAACGAATGAATCAGCTTTTTGATTTCTATGAAATTGATTTTATTGAATGGAAAGATAAAGTTGATCTGACAAAAATTAATTTAAACCCAGAAAAAGCAAAGATTAATCGTTATGCTACTTCGCTTTCTGATCGTGAAAAAGTAGTAAAAGAAAGCTATAAATATATTGGAATTCCTTATATCTGGGGAGGAAATAACCCTCAAGGATTTGATTGCAGTGGCCTGGTTCAATGGGTTTTAAAAAAAACACATGATGTCCTTATTGAAAGAACAACAAGACTTCAATCTACCAAATGGAGCAGTGAGTTGAAATTTGATTTATCACAGATTAAACCGGGAGATTTAATTTATTTTACAACCAAAACAAATCAAATATCTCATGTTGGAGTTTATTCTGGAGATCATAAATTTATTCATGCTCCAAATAGAAAAACGCATGTCAAAGAATCAAAATTATCTGATTATTGGCTGAATAAATTCGCAGGCTATCTTGATTTAGAAGTTTTATTAAAAAGATAATTAAAACCTACCCTCATCCTTTTAAATAAAAAAATAGCTGCAACTTGAATTATAGCTTTCTTGAACGATTCTCCATAATTTCTATTTTTGCTAAGGTATCAGATTCTTTTTCGTGTTCTGATGCAGCACTTTTTGTGGTGCATTGTCCACAAAATGCTGCGAATAGCATTTCATTTGTAGGCTTGTTCAACAAAACACAAAAGCAATTAATTTAGACGTCTCTGAATTTTAAATGCGCTTTTTTCTAGTTGAGTTTCTTATGATCAACGCTGTATCTAAAACAACATCTTTATAGATGATCGCTTTATTTTTCTTTTTATTTCTTATTTCTTTGTAAAGTAGTTTAAATGCTTTTTTTCCCATTTCAAAACCGGGTTGATTAATTGTCGTTAAAGAGGGTGACATTACCGAGGACATAAACCAATTACTAAAACCAACAACACTTATGTCTTCGGGTACTTTAATTCCATTTTTAATAATCTCCGTGATTGCACCAATTGCAACTAAATCCGTATTTATAAAAATACCATCGACATCTTTATGATCTTTAATTAATTGACGAACACTTTCTTTCCCTTCTTCAAAACTCATATCACCACATTCATTTACATAGACTAAAGTTGGGTCATAAGGTATACCATAATCTATTAAAGCCTGTTTATATCCTAAAAAACGATCAATAGAGTTTTGAGGCAATAAAGGTCCTCTGAAATGAGCAATCCTTTTGCATCCTATTTTTATCAAATGTTCTGTTGCCTTGTATGCCGCTTTTCGGTCATTAACAACAACTTTTGAACATCTAATAATTTTGGCAATTTTATCAAACATCACCAATGGCGTCTCATTTTCTATTATTTCTGATAAATGTTTATAATCTCCAGTCTCATTTGCTAACGATATTAAAATTCCATCTACCCGTTTGGTTAACAACAAATCGATCTGTTTTTTTTCTAACTCATAAGATTCGTTGGATTGAAGTGTTATCACTAAATACCCTTTCTTTTCTGCCTGAGAAATTATTCCCTTAATAATGCTCGAAAAAAAATGATGCACAATCTCTGGAATAATCAAACCAATAGTTTTCGATTCTTGTGTTCTTAAGTTTACAGCAAATGTGTTCGGCTTATAATTGAGCATCACTGCTGTTTCCCTAACTAATTTTCTAGTTTTTTTACTAACATCCGGATATTCTTTTAAAGCTTTAGATACTGTTGTTATAGAAATCCCTAGTTCTTCTGCTATTTGTTTAAGTGTAACCAAACTATTATTATTAAAAATTAAATTTATTCTGGGTATAAATATAGTGATTTATAATTTTCGAAAACCTTTTCGATAAATCGAAAACGTTTTCGATTTATATTTTTAATAATTAACTCCCTAATAATAATAATTTCATCAAATAAAATAATATTTATTTATTAAATTCACATTAATATGAAAAAAAGATTACAGTTCAAAAACTTGCTTTTGATGCTAGTTATGCTATCATCAACGGCCTTTGTTGCTCAGTCAACAATTTCTGGTACAATAAAAGATACCAATGGTAATTTAGTTCCTGGGGTGAACATCCTTTTAAAGGGAACCACTATGGGATCCAACTCCGATTTTGATGGGAAGTACAAAATTTCAAATGTAACCAATACAACCTACACACTCGTAGCTTCTTATATTGGTTATGACAATTTTACCAAAGAAATTACTGTTAATGGTGATCTCAAATTAGACATTGTCATGAAAGAAAATGCACAATCTTTAGATGAAATTATAGTTACTGGGGTTGTAAATCCTAGATCTAAATTAGAGTCTAGTGTTTCTGTTTCTACTGTTGGTGTTCAACAAATAGCACAGGCATCGCCAAGATCTGCAGGAGAACTTTTTAGAAGTATTCCGGGGATTCGTGCAGAATCTTCAGGTGGAGAGGGGAATGCAAACTTTAACGTTCGTGGTGTCCCTGTTTCTTCAGGAGGTTCTAGATATTTACAATTACAGGAAGATGGTCTTCCAATAATGTTATTTGGTGATACTTCTTTTGGTAATGCAGATAACTTTTTACGTATTGATTATAATGTTGGAAGAGTTGAGGCAATTAGAGGTGGTTCTGCTTCTACTCAAACCTCTAACGGTCCTGCAGGTATCATTAATATGATTAGTAAAACAGGAAGTGTACAAGGGGGTACTATTGGTTCTACTTATGGGTTAGACTTTCAAACTAGTAGACTCGATTTTGAATATGGAACTCCAATCAGTGAAGGATTGTATTATCATATTGGTGGTTTTATGAGAGTTGGTGAAGGACCAAGAAAAATAGGATACCAAGGAAATAAGGGAGGCCAAGTAAAAGCAAATATTACAAAAGAGTTTAAAAATGGGTACGTACGTACATATTTTAAATTTTTAAATGACAACTCTGTAATGTATATGCCAATGCCAGTAGGATTAACAGGAACAAATGCTGACCCTACTTTTGGGAACCTTCCTGGTTTTGATATTACGACAGACACTCCACATTCTGTAAATATTCAAAACACCTACAGTGTTTACAACGGAAATCCTACTCAAAATGATATGAGAAGTGGTAATAATCCTGTAAGTTCTTCAATAGGTGCAGAATTTTCTTTTGATCTTGGTGACAATTGGAAAGTAGATGGTAAAGCAAGATACTCTAACAATTCAGGTCAATGGAATGCTCCATTTACTGCAAATGTTGGTACAGTTGCTGAAATAGAGGCTTTAGTAAGAGGTGCTTCAGGAGCAACAGGGGATTTGATTTTTCAAGATGGTACCCCTTTTAATCCTGCAAATGGATTGGCACAAGATATTCGATATTTTGATGTAACGATTGAGGATTTAAGTAACTTTTTTAGCGATGTAAAAGTCTCCAAAGCTATTAATGATAAAATCGGAGTTACGGTAGGGATGTTCTCTGCAACACAAAATACAAAAATAGGATGGCAATGGAGTTCTGCAATTTCAGAAGTAGCAGGAGATGGTTCGGCTAGATTAGGAATTTTTGATGGATTCTCTCAAGGAGGTGCTTACTCATTTGGGCAGCCAGTTTGGGGTAACTGTTGTCAAAGAAAATACAATACTGTTCATAATGTAAATTCTCCTTATGTAGGTATCGATGCAGAAATTTCTGAAAAATTAAATTTTGATGGTAGTATTCGTTTTGAAAACGTAAATGTAAATGGAACGATAAACTCTGGACAATTAAGTAATCTAGATGCAAATGGAAATTTACTTGGATTTGATTATAACAGCGATGGTGTAATTAGCCCTTTTGAATCAACGATTCCAACGATAGCTGGTAACCCTGGACAAGCGATAAGCGACGATTATAATTTTGTTTCGTATTCTGCTGGTTTAAACTACAAAATTAATGATGGAGCTGCTGTCTTTGGAAGATATAGTAAAGGGGCTTCTGGTAGAGCTGCAGATAGAAATAATTATGGTTCTGATGGTATGGGAGATGTACAGTTTGATGAAATTTCTCAATTTGAAGTTGGTTTAAAAAAGAGATTGGATAATGGGGTTTTAAATGTTACAAGTTTTGTAAGTAATACCGATGAAGGAATTAGTAACGAATTAAACAGAACTGTAGGAAATCCTTTCAAAGCTCTAGGTCTAGAAGTAGAATCCGCACTTAAATTTGGAGATTTCGGTGTAAATGGTTCGGTTACCTATACAAAAGCAGAAATTGACGGAGGAGCAAACAAAGGCAATAAGCCTAGAAGACAAGCTGATTTTATCTATAATATAGCGCCAACTTATTCTTTTGGTGCAAGCAATCAACACCTTTTGGGAATCACAATATTAGGTACATCTAAGTCTTTTGCACAAGACGATAATGACCTTGTAATGCCAGGTTATGCTTATGTAAATGCAGTAGCAAGCGTTAGTTTAACTAAAGGTTTATCTTTAAGTGTAAATGCTAATAACTTGTTTGATACCATTGGTGTTACTGAGGTAGAAGGAAATGGAAACATCGCTGGAGGTTTAGCTGCAGCAAGAACAATTACTGGTCGCTCTACAACAATGACATTACAGTATCGTTTTTAAATACGTTTCTTAGTTTTTAATTTGAATTAGAAATAGGACCAATGAAATACTCATAGGTCCTATTTTATTTCCCTTAAAGAATTCGCTTTTATTTAACTCTAAAAACTAAAATTATCACTTTATAAATTAATTTTGAAATGAAATATTTTATTACCATTGTTCTTTTTTTTATCTCAATTCAGATGAATGCACAAAAAGAGATGCGTCAAACCAAAGCATCAAAAAAAGAAAAAATGATTGTGTACGGTAGTGATAGTTGTCATAGTTGTATCGATACAAAAGCTTTTCTTAAACAAAAAAACATTAAATTCATCTATTATGATATTGATGTAAATAAAAAGAAAGAACAAGAAATGTTGGTAAAACTTCAAAGAGCGAATATTTCTATTTACACTTTAAACCTCCCAGTAATAGACAATAAAGGTGATATTTTTTTAAATAAAGGCAACTTTAGAGAGTTTCTGAAAGTTCTAGATAAAAAAACAAAAAAAGATGAACAGTAAAAAACCTTTTTTAGGGTTTTGGCAAATACTAAATATGAATGTTGGTTTCTTTGGCATTCAATATAGTTTTGGTTTGCAACAAAGTGCAGTGACTCCAATTTATGATTTTTTAGGAGCGAGTCCGGATCAAATTCCTATTTTACATCTAGCTGGCCCGGTAACAGGATTGCTAGTACAACCTATTATTGGTGCATTAAGTGATAAAACTTGGAGCCCAAAATTTGGAAGACGTAAACCTTATTTTCTAATAGGCGCAATTTTATGTAGTTTAACCTTATTTATTTTTCCATACAGTAGTTCTCTATGGATGGCTGCAGGATTGCTTTGGATTTTAGATGTTGGTAACAATACAGCGATGGAACCTTATAGAGCTTTAATAGCGGATAAATTAGATGAAGAACAGCAACCTTTAGGTTTTCAAATGCAAAGTTTTTTTACTGGTTTAGGTCAAGTATTAGCTAATTTATCGTTATTTATATTTCCTTTAATTTTTATTGGAACAACTGGCGCTTTACCTACTTGGGTATATGCCTCTTTCTTTTTAGGTGCAGTTTGTTCAATAGGAACAGTATTATGGAGTAATTCCAAAATAAAAGAAATTCCACCATCAACAGAAGAATTAGAAAAACTAAAAGAGGAAAGAAGTGTTTTAGAGCCTTTAATCGAAATTTTTTATGCTATAAAAGATATGCCAAAAGTAATGTGGCAACTAGCATTGGTCTATTTATTTCAGTGGTATGCCTTGTTTTGTTACTGGCAAAACTCTTCTAAAAGTGTAGCGCTTTCTGTTTGGAATACAACTCCAGAAAATAAAGAAGCATATAGTGAAGCCGTAAGTTGGACAGGCTTAGTTAATGGTTGGTATAATGTGGTTACATTTTTAGTAGCTTTTGCTTTAGTAGGGTTTGCAAAAAAATACAGTCCACGAAAAGTACATACATTTTGTTTACTGATTGCAGCTATTGGATTTTTAACTTTTCCGCATATCGAAAATAAAAACCTATTATTCTTTGCGATTACTGGTTTTGGTATTGGTTGGGCAAGTATGATGGGCATACCCTATTTAATAGTAGTTTCAGAGATCCCAAAAGAAAGATATGGCGTTTATATGGGTATTATCAATATGATGATCGTAATTCCTATGATTATTCAAACGGTCTCTTTTGGTTATATTTTAAAAACCTTTTTAAATAACGATCCAAGAAATGCAATCACCTTTGCTGGAGTTTTGTTAATACTAAGTGCAATTTTCACACTTATGATCAAAAGTGAAAAAAAATATATTAAAGAGAAAAAAATTGAAGAGAAAAAATAAAGATATAGATATTTTATGTGTGGGTGAGGTTTTAATAGATTTCATCGGCCATCAAACGGATGTACTGATAAATGATACAAGAGATTACCACAGATATTTAGGAGGTTCTCCTACAAATGTTGCCATGAATTCTTCTAGATTGGGTTTAAAAGCTATGATGGTAGGAACGGTTGGTAATGATGGTTTTGGCGACTATATTTTGGAGAGGCTAAAAAATGTAAATGTACTAACAGATAACATCAGAAAACTAAAAGCGGAACCGACAAGTGTTGTTTTTGTTTCAAGATCAAAAGGAACCCCCGATTTTATTCCTTTTCGTGAAGCAGACAGCTTTATAACAGAAGATCAAATACCAAAAAATGTTTTACAAAAAACGAACATATTTCACACTACCTGTTTTGCTTTAAGCAAAGAACCTGCTCAAGCTACAATCTTAAAGAAAGCAGCAGAAGCATTCAATTTAGGATGTAAATTAAGTATTGATCTAAACTATGCTAAAAAGTTATGGAATAGTCAAGAAGAAGCAATAAGCGTCATTAAAACATACAGTAAGTTCAATCCTCTCATGAAAATTAGTGATGATGATTTGTTACGGCTTTTTGGCAAAAAATTACCGCATCAAGAAATTTTTGACTTCTTTCATAATTTAGGTGTTGATACCGTTTGTTTAACGCTCGGTAAAAATGGCGTAAAACTCTCTCAATTAGGAAAAGAAACGATTGTATTACCCGCAATAAAAATAGAAAAAGTAATGGATACAACTGGGGCTGGAGATGCTTTTTGGTCTGGGTTTTTGTATGCTTACATTAAGGAAAAATCTATTGAAGATTGTTTGCAAGTTGCCTTAAAACTAGCTGCGCTAAAGTTGCAAAATGTAGGTAGACTCCCTGATAATATAAATATTTTATCGAAACTTTTGTAAATTATTCTTTTAAATTGTATGTCTAAAAAAACAAACCTAACGATTTCTAATGGTGTTATGTTAAATGCATATCCTGATAGCATTGGCCATAAATTAAGCGACACTATTAAAATGCTACAATTGCCGGAATTTAAAGATGTGTTTTCTTTATTTTATGTGTTACCTACGTTTTTCAATAGTGATTTGGACCGAGGATTTTCAGTAGTTGACTACAACCTCAATGAAGAATTGGTTACTAAAAAAGATTTAAAAGCTTTAAAGGAATTAAATATCATCTTAAAGTTAGATATTGTTCTAAATCATTTATCTGTGGCTTCTCCACAATTTAAAGATGTATTAGAACACGGAGAAAATTCAAAATACAAAGACTTTTTCATTGATTGGAACACTTTTTGGGAAGCAAATGGTAAAAAAAATAGCGATGGTATCATAATTCCAAAGGAAGCGTATCTTAATAAACTCTTTATGCGAAAATCAGGACTTCCAATATTGAATGTCCAATTTCCTGACGGTTCAGAAAAACCATATTGGAATACTTTTTATCAAGAAATAAAATTCAACACAATTAAAAAGGAGGATTTAAAGGATATTGAAGGATTGAGTTCAAGAAACGCAATATTAATTTGTGAAAAAGTAAATTTTGCCATTCAAAATAATTTAGACTTAAAAACCTTTAGTTTCAATGAGCTTGAGCAATTCAAAGAAAAAACGCTTCAAATCGTTCTAAAAAAAAGATCGTATTTAGGGCAAATGGATGTAAATGCAAAATCGGAACTCGTTTGGAATTTTTACGAGGAAACTTTAGCTAGAGTAAGTAGTTTTGGTTGTAAAATTTTACGATTAGATGCATTTGCATATTTACACAAGGAGGTTGGGCAAACTAATTTTTTTAATAAACCAGGCACTTGGGATTATTTAGAAAGAATCAATCAAATTGCTAAAAAAAACGATTTAATTCTACTCCCAGAGATTCACTCAGAATATGGTTCCAACTTACACGATGAGGTGGCAAAAGAAAACTATCCTATTTATGATTTCTTCTTACCAGGTCTCGTAATTCATACACTTGAAACAGGAAATAATAAAGCTTTGCTAAAGTGGATAAATGAAATCATTAGTAAAGGTTATAGCACTGTAAATATGTTGGGCTGCCACGACGGGATTCCTGTTTTAGATTTAAAAGGAAAAGAAGTTAGGGGTACTTATACGAATGGTTTATTAGAGGACAAAGAAATTGAATCCATTATGAATACAATAATGGAACGAGGGGGAAGAGTAAAAAATTTGTACGATCCTACTGGAAAAAAATTATCTTATTACCAAGTGAATGCAACCTTTTTTAGTGCTTTAGGAGAGGTTGAACAAAAGTTATTGTTAGCAAGGGCAATTCAGATGTTTATGCCGGGTATTCCCCAAGTTTGGTATTTAGACCTTTTTGCTGGCAAAAACAACTATCCAGCCGCTGATAAAGCTGGGAGTGGTGGCCATAAAGAAATTAACAGAACAGCTCTTTCTGAAGAGGATATTGAGCAAGGTTTGCAAAAAGAAATTGTAAAGGATCAACTTGAAATAATACGTTTAAGAAATACTTTAAAAGCATTTTCTGGTCAAATAAGTATCAAAAAGGTTGCCAGTAATAAAATGAGTATTCTATGGGAACACAACAATTCGAAGGCACACTTAGAGGCCAACCTAGAAACATTTAGTTTTTCTATCAGCTATGTAGAAGATTATGAAAAGGTGGAATTAAATTTTTAATTTCATTAAAAATTATCTTTGAATGGGTCGGTTAAGGATTGATTAATAAATCAAATAAAGGAACCTGGTATTACTTCAGAAGTGCAATCCCCTATAGATATCTCAGGATTTGGTCATTTCAATAAATGCATATATTAGATATAAAATCAATTTTTGACCTAGACTGTCTGACAGGGATAAGATGAAGGGATTTAAGTATGGTTCGTACTCATTTACCTAATTTAAGGATTCGAAATGCGCCTTTAATTACCAAAATAAAAACAAGGGTACCGACAATCAAATCAGGTGTACTAGAACTGAACAAATTCACTAAAATTCCAGCGATAACAACGCCCAAATTTATAATCACATCATTCGATGTAAAAATCATACTCGCCTTCATATGGGCTTCTTCTTTACTTTTTGACTTTTGTAAAATGTAAAGACATATACCGTTTGCAATTAGAGCGAAAACTGAGACCACAATCATTATTAAAAAATCGGGTAAGCTCATATCACCAATGAACCTCCTAATTACCTCTGCAAATCCAATAAGTGCAAGCGTAATTTGAAAATATCCTGCAAGTTTTGCTATCTGTTTTTTCTTCAATGAAGTTTTTCCTACAGCAAACAAACTAATTCCATAAACAAAACTGTCGGCAAGCATATCCAAACTGTCAGCAATAAGTCCCATAGACTTTGAAAGAAGACCTGTTGTCATTTCGATAATAAAAAAAACAAAATTTATAGCAAGAACTGACCAAAGTAGTTTCTTTTGATTTGAATTTTCTTTAAATTCGGTTTGCCCTGTATGTTCTGACGAGATTTTCTTTCCGCCTAAATTCAGTTCCATTATAGCCTTTTGGATTTGATCAATTTCTCCAAAATGGAAAATAGTCAATTTTCGGTGGGGGATGTCAAAGGCTAAATTTACAATATTTGAAGTTCCTTCTAACTTCATTCGAATAAGATTTTCCTCCGAAGGACAATCCATTTTGGAAATTTCAAATACTTTTTTTTTCACTTCATTCAATTTAAAAAGTAAAAATAAAAAAATTATTGTAGTAGTGGGAATTGGGTTCTTTACTCCTTTGTTTCGAATAGATCCAAAGAAAAACAGCCAACGAAAATTTCTAGCGAAATTAAGCGGTTTTCTTTTAGCATTCGCTAATGAATTGTCAAACTTTTATAGGTCTTATAAAGAGTGTCTAAATACCTAAAATTTAGTGAATAGGAGGTCAAGGATTCAACGATTTGAATTTTAATTCCTTATTTATTTGAATAAAATTACTTTGAAACTTGTAGGCTGACTTTAGCGGTATTGAAGTGAATTTCATCCACATGGCCTAATACCTGACGATCTTCGGAGATAAAATGGGCATGGAAAAAACTATCATGATGCGTAAAAACTGCTTTGTGATGGCGTGAAAAGAAACCAATTAAAGCCCCATTTATATTGCTAAAATCATAGGTTGTCAATCCTTGATGGGCTTCTTCTGGTGATGAGACCGCGCGCCCTTCTGGCAAATTTACACTGTGAAGTGTAATCTGTTGAAAACTACCATCAATTCTAATCAACAAGGGTTGATCATAATTTTTGTAGACGGAGTCTATATGTGCTTCTATTTCTTTGAGGGTGTAATTTTCAAGGGGGAATGCAACCGCTTTTAAATCACTTGCTGTGCTGTATACAAAAAAGGGTGCGCTAACTGAAGGAACTTGAATTACCTGATGGGAAACACTGTCTATCACCTTGGACACATATGTTTGTCCTTCAAACAATATGACTTCTCCTTTCAAGAATTCTACGGGGCCAAGTCCATAGGCTTTTTTTTGCTTTAATGAATCTGTTGCAATCTTCCCTTTCAAAGCTCCTTTCCACATGACCTCTTTCATTTGACCAACCACCTTAATCGATGAACTGTTCTTTGGTTGGGTACAGGAGGCTAGTAAAAGCATAGAAAAGAGATAAATACTATTTTTTAACATGGGGTAAACTTATAAAAATATTTACATTTTATGAAGGAAGCACCGTTATATTGTTTGAATAGAAAAATTGGATGTTGCTTGTACTTCTTTATTATCTGACCCAAACGAACTATCTAGCAGTACCAC